>Ga0209367_1009006_pt1 | contig 13617 bp, 10 predicted proteins | sample WorMetLIZISLAND2_FD_187412 | JGI IMG/M metagenome (GOLD analysis project Ga0209367, IMG submission 187412) | Marine gutless worms symbiont microbial communities from Max Planck institute for Marine Microbiology, Germany - Olavius geniculatus... ... | reverse complement strand
AAAAATGAACAACTGGATGAAATGTCAGCCCGAGTGTCAGAAATGTGAACGAAATGTGTTTTTACGCGTTATGCTAATTAAGCAATCATATCACATGGGATAAAAAAGTGATATTTCGCTGATTGTGTTTTCCCCAGGTAGTGCAGAAACAAATGCTGGATGAGGTGGAAAACTGGACGGTCTATTGATGGCAAGTTGTGTCGGGAATATTCGTACCAAAAATTATCAAAATCTGGTAATTGGTTTTCAAGTTACAGTCAAAAACGTTGGGGATGTTTTTTTTGGGACACAGTGTACAACACGAGATGTGATAGACTCTCTATATGTATTTGTTTCACACTTCCTGAGAAAGTACATTTCTGCCAAGAATTGTCAAAATTGAGCAACATCTGACTAAATTATCACAGACATAAAACGGATGATTTTTTTGTTCTGAGACAGAGTGTAGATTACCGCAGTCGAATTCGTCGGTAGCGTCGGGGCAGTCATAGTTACCATCACATCTCAGTCTATTGTCAATGCACTCGCCGTCATCACACTGGAACTGCCACGATTCACACTCCGGAGCAGGCCCTGAATACAACAACAACAAGTATAACTACGACAACAACTACAAGAACAACAACTACTACTATAACAGCCAAACTCTGGGGCCTAAATTATAAAAAGCACACTTCTGGTCACTTGGCAAAGTTTCACAGTGACTTACCGAGGGAGCTCGGCGATCTCGCGCTGATAAAAGGGAAAGCAAAAAGTCAGCAGCAGAAAAAAAACATAAGACCGCCACCGCTCTGCTAACGAAGCAGAGTAGGCCTAACTACTACTAATACTACTACTACTACTACTGCTACTACTACCATTACTACTACCTAATTGGTGTAGTAGTTATTGGTGTTGTAGTTACCGCAATTAAGTTCATCATATCTGTCGTAATGCTGGTTACATCGGCGCCCTATCGTAAATGCATGCAAAATACTACTACTGCAACAACAACAACAAAAACACCTACTACTACTACTCCACAGGTGTAGTAGTTACCGCAGTTAAGTTCATCCGATCGGTCAGGACAATCGTAGTGTTGGTCACAACGACGCCTATCGTCAATGCAAGTCGTTCCGTCGTTGCAAGCGAACTCATAGTAAGCGCATTCGGCCGGCAGTGATACCACTGTTGTTAGACATGCAGATTAACATTAGCACGAGCATGATATATCTACGGACGTCAAGTCCTCAGGCCAAAGTGATGGCCTCAAAGCCAACATTTTAACCCAACATTTTGGCCTCGGCCGCAACCTCAAGCAATTGGCTTCGGTCTGGTTTCGGTCTTAATGCTTTGGCCTTATTAACACCGAAAAACTTGGCTTACAATGTCATTGTCACTTTTATAGTTCTACCTTTGACCTCGGTCTTGGCCTTGGCCTTGAACAATCAGCCTCGGCCTCGACTTTGGCCTCATGGTTCTGGTTTTGGCCTCGTCCTCAGAAGTTTGGCCTCGTTTAACACCACTAAATATATCGGGTGAGAGTGGACCAGAAAGTGACACCAATTTCAACTATAGGTTTTAGCGTACATCAGTATAATGCTATTAAAATGTAAAACACCTCATATTTATACTATTTCAACAGCGTCACCATTTGCTACTAATTATCTGCGGTTTAAATGCGCTGATATATTTGTGAAAATATTTTCATAATTCTTCTGGAACCCCAGTGTTTGTTTGTGAATAAAACAGTGTTCATCGTCAGTTAATCCAGCCACAGTGACGAAACAACTGGATAGATCTATTTAATGAAAATAATATAGGCGAATATCACTTTTGGCCCACCCTGTATGCACGCGTGGTTAACTCACAGCAGGGCTTAGAATAATCTAGGTTTTTGGAAAAACTTTTAAGGTTTACAAAGTTCTAAGAGGTTTTTCAGGTTTATAGGTTTCAACGTACAAAAACAAGAAATTTGAGCCAATTTCTCACGAGACGCATGAAAGCCTATAGCAGTTCCGGTTTAGTAGTTTAGCTGAAAATTGAGGTGTTCACGCTAAGTTAATATACAAATACCAAATTCTCTATCTGGATCGCATAACGATAGTTCCGTGGCGCCACCTTGTGAACAATATAGACTTGTGTCACAGCCTGAAATCGCCAAAAAATCCATAAAACCCCCTATTTTGGCGTTCAAGGTCATTCAAGGTCATTGAATTCGGTGTCAATCGAAAGCCAGTGTACGACTTCCTATTAGTGATTAATAGTAAAGTAACCTAGGCCCTATCTCGCACCGTTACCGAGATACAGCGACTTATTGGCCAAAAATCGCAAATTTTGCCCACCCCCTCTCACTTAGCGCCCTCGTTCGGGGTGACCCCCTTCGAATTTATAGAAGGGCTTTACGGATCATGAAACTAGAGTCTTCCAGGCAGCCGACGGTGAAGATTTGGTGATCCTATCTTGCACCGTTTTTGACTGATCCACCCATGTGACAGATAGACGGACAGACAGACAAACAGAATTGCGATGGCTAAGACGCGCTGAAAGCAGTAGCTGCTTTGCGCGTAAAAAACGGAACAAAAATTTAAGGAAAAACATCTTATAGGCTTACACCATTACGTAACGTCAGAACTCAAAGTGATTAAAATGCAAAATTAAATTTTATTTGTATTATAAATTGCACAACAAATAAAAAACCTGAAGAACATATAGTTTGGAATTCAGAGATTTCTAGGTTTTTCCTTTGAAAACCTACGTTTTTCGAACCAATTTTCCAGCACTGCGTTAGAACACACAACTGTTATAACTCAAATCTCACAGCAAAAAACACACCAAACCATTCCAACAAGTTTTTCCATATTTTTCTTTCTCTTCCCTTTATTTTCCCTTTTTCTTTCTGCTTCTTCCCCGTTTTCCGTTCCTTTTCTGGGTCCCAGCAGCATTGTGTCAAGGCGATAAGAGGAAATTTCTCTGTACATTTTAACCTGTTGGAAAATTTACGTTCAAAAAAATTGCAAATTTGGAAATGAATATGCCCCATTTGGGGGATTTAGAGACAAAACTGAGACTTCATGCGCCCATATCTCTTCAGTCGGAAATTTGCAGCTAACTGTCAGAATAGTGAAACTTCCTGTTCCCCCTACCTTTGTAACCCACCCGATAACCCGAGAAACTATTCGTCATCGTATTTCAGATTATATCAGATAAAATACACAGCCACAGCGACGTTAGTGTTAGTTAGTGTTAAAAAAACTGCGGCACAAAGGCACAATTAACTAACGTCGGCGAGTTGAAATTACACGATAAATCACTGAAAATGCAAGACACAACACCAAACAGAAAACACACAGAAAACTGGTAATGCTAAAACGTTACGCCGACGACATACATTCCAAAAATCGGCCCAGGAAATCTTTTAACAGTGATAACACGCTGGCCAGTTTTCTAGCGGCACAAAATCGAACGTGTTCAATCCGGCGCCGGAGACTGGTGCAGGCAGTAAAAATCTGGCACCGAAAAGTATGACACGCTGACATGCAGTTACCAGTCGACCGGTTTCGGCAACTGGCGCCAGGAAACCGTCCAGTGCGTCATCACTATAACATCAAGAACATTTACAATAACTTAGCAGCCCTGCTGTTAGGTTATAGGGTTACACGATCCAGCAAACGTCCAGTAAACGTCCAGCATTAGCACGCGTATTTTCAATACATTTGCTGGAAGTTTGCTGGACGTTTGCTGGATCGTGTAAACACCCCATTACTGACCGCAGTTAGCCTCGTCCGAGCCATCGTCACAGTCCTGATTCTGATCACAGCGCCGCTTGGCATCAATACATGAACCATCTCCGCATGTAAACTCCTCCGCAGAACAACGCACTACTGCAATCAACAACCAAACAACCACAGATTACTACTACTACTACTACTACTACTATTACTACTACATTGGGCACTATATACTGATAACACACACATTTCAGCAAACTAAAACTTCGGCGATGGCCGCCCTACGCCCTTTGCACTTCTGTGGAGACGAAACGACCTAGGGATTTGAAATTCTGCTCCTAACAACCGAACGACGACAGAGATTGTTACACTGTACTAGCAGCGTGTGTAACTGTTGGTTTTAGATACGAACTCTCTTGGGTATGATGACATAATTTGATGGACTTCGTTTCACTAACAAACAAGTAGTTACCGGCAAGAAGTTGTACCAATCTAAAACCTCAGACATACTGCCAATACCATACTAATTTACATCACAGATTACTACTACTACTCCGTCACACTAGAACCAAAAATTTATCTCTGGTTATACTAGAGGTACTAGCAAAGTTTCCGCCTTACGGGCAGGCCCACTCCGTTACCCGGCAACTCAACCCCTGTCCCCCTCACACTGGCCGTGAAAAAAGGTGAGGAGCAAGGTGAGAGCGCACGGACGGAGCGGTCGGGGTCCGCGATTGTGCAACAAAGAAGGCGACAGACAGACAGACAGATAGATAGACAAATATAGATGAATGTACTGACCACAGCCGTGTTCGTCCGAGCGGTCGGCACAGTCTGGAACTCCGTCACACTGACGTCTGATCTCGATGCAGCTGCCGTCATCACACGTGAACTCACCTGGCGAGCACGACGCGCCGTCTGCAACCAGGCATCAACCACTGACGTCATCAACGACTTTGTGTTTAAGACCAAGGCCAAGGCCATAGCGTTCGAGGCCAAGGCCAAGGACTTACAAAAAGCAAGGGCAAAGCCAAGACCAAGACGAAGGACTTGAAAGTTCAGACCAAAGCCAAACCCAAAAACAAAAACACCCAAAAGCCGATTGCACAACGACACATTACTATAAAAAAACATTCAATGTTTGAAGCAGTCAAATCGTGTTTCTAAAGAGTTCAAAGTTTAATATGCAAATAATCTACGACCAAGAAAATACTTTATCAGTATTCAGTTGGCCTGCGCTAAGTGTCTGTCGCACTTTGAATGTTCAATTTTTAAAATGTTCAAAGTTCAGTGTTCAACACGCAACTGATCTAAGACTGAGACTAAGTAAATACTGTATTAGTATTCAGATTTCAAACCCCAATCTAGCCTACATTCAAAAATCACTGAAATCATGCAGTCAAAGTTGTCAAACCGCGTGTCCATTTTGTGCTGGAAATGTTAGTAATAATGAACAAAATTCATCACAGTCCTCGGCCAGTTTATTAAAGTCATCGGCATTTCTTCGTTCGTTCCTTCCTTCATCCATTCACCCATCCATCCACACATTTATTCACTTCATTATCACACCATTATCACATCATCATAATCATCATCGTATCATTATTCCAGCATGAACGAGTAAGCTGGCGCTGTGGTTACCGCAGTGGAGTTCGTCGCTAGCGTCAGTGCAGTCTCTGTGTCCATCGCATTTCCGCCGTGCATCAATGCATTCTCCGCTGTCACACTGAAACTGCCATGACTCGTCACACACCACGCCGTCTGCACACACGATTTTATGTTGAATTTAGCTGATTAACTAATTAATTAATTACTGAATTATGTTGGTTAGTTAATTATTACATTGCAGTAGAAACATTCTCTACTGTCATACTGAAAATGCCACATTTCGTCGCATACGCTAGCGTCTATCATGGTAAGTTGAATAGTAGCTAAGTCGCTGGCTGCAGCAATTCCCAATGCAAGTATTCAAAGGAGTACAGAAAGTCTACGTTATATCAAAAGTTATGTAATAAGACAAGATAATGTTCATATGAACATGGAGTCTGTCCAATGCATTTCGATAGTTTACAGTATATGTCCGTATAAATATAATCAGTCAGCTGTTTAGACCGGTAGAAAAAAAATCAAAAAGTTTAATTTTAAATTGTACAGCAGCAATGTTACTGTCATCCATCGCTATTATCATAACTGAAAATTAACGTTGTCAGACACGAGACCATTCAATTTGTCACCAGCGCTTTACTATAAATGGTCCATCGTCACACTCACCGTTATGAATATATGGCGCCTCAAAGATAATGGGGTCGCGACCTTGATTTTTTGAGGTCACGTGACGTCCTCGGTCAAGGGAAAGCGGAAGGGGAAGGAAAAATGATGGAGAAGGGGAAGAGAAAGGGGAAGGGAAAGGAAAGGTTAAAAGAAAAGAGCTTAAGAAAAGTTGGACGTACGGACGCACGCACGGACGGACGGACGCACGGACGCAAAGGTGATTTTATACTCTGTCCAATGCTATGCATTGCATTGGACAGACAATAAGTAAGCAACTACGTTTACATCTGCTAGCCTTCAGGCACAAGCAGTACGGTTGGCTGAATCTTGTTTGTAAAACTATCATTCGAGCCCAGAGTCACCGAAGGCAAGCACACTATAGGCTATAGACATGAGCAGACGCTATAAGCACATTAATACGAAAGCATGCACACCAGAAGCAGCTGAAAATAATACATGTAAGCCATTCCAGGATAATTATGTTGTAAACTACAGGCGGTAAAAATGCGTACAAATGTGTTGTTCAGAATGCCGTAAAACAGAATGTACAACAAGTCCGCAGAAAAATCAAAAGTCTACATCTACAGCAAACCTACGACAAACGGTGCAACACTTTCATGCAAAAACCGACTCCCTACAACTAATCTATACGCAGCATCTTGCACAGCTTGTTTCGTATACAACTTTTTGTTATTGACTGTGAGATCGTCACCAGTAGAACGAAGTGAGGAAGGGGCGTGGCGTCGCGGGTAGAAAAGTATGCGGGGTAAATGGTTAGAATTTTCCTACAGACAGGTTGGTGTCAGCTACAAATTTCCGACATAAGACATTATGGGTGCTCGAAATTTTAATTCTGCCTACGAAAGTATCCAAAATGGAAGTTTTTGGCGCCAAATTTAGCATTTCAGAGATACCAACGTGGACCTCTGGCCTCAAAATCCAATTAGCTCATCTTTGATTACAAAAAAGCACAAAATACATCTCTACCAACCGTAGGTCACTTAGCGACTTAATCTCGCGACTTCTGGACGAAAAGTCTCCGACAAAAAGCAAACTTTCCGGCAACTTTCCGCCCGCCCAAAATTTAGGGAAGGGCCCCTGCTCCCCTGCCACAACGCCACTGGAGAAGGGAATGAATTATCATCGATGGCTGGTTATTACCGCGACACTGAGCTTCGTCTGACGCGTCACGGCAATCCGCGTGCCCGTCACAGCGCAGATTGGCGTCTATGCAGGACGAGTCGTCGGCACATTGAAACTCTAGCTCAGCGCAAACCGTCACAGTAACAGCATCCCAACCTGCAATGTCAGTACGCCTGGTTAGTTTACACGGTATTTCATAAAAAAGATACCCTTTTTGTTTTTTTCGTAATTAATTCAAATGTTAATCAATTTACACAAAATTTGTACCAGTTGTAGCTGAAAAAATACTAATTCGAAATATTTCAACAAAATATGGCAGTTAATTAAATATTCTTTGCTAGTCGTGACGTAATGCTGACGTCATAATGTGTCATGGACACAAGTTTGATAGTCTCAACTGGTGCTGTTAGTTGCTACCCTGTTTTGATGGTGAACTTAACCTGGATCACTAATGAAAAAATGTTTATCGTGTCAGCACTAAGCAACATGGGGACATGAAATCAGGCATCTTGCAATCCAAAACGCAACCATTTTGCAAGCTCGGTGCACTAGTGCACTGTCTTGCTTGAACATCTTAAAGTCCAACTATCCCCACGCACACATAAATGCGATCGCTTTGCACGTTTTTGTGACTGCAAGTGCAAAACTTCAAAAATTTGTTATCAGCGAACCAAATTTTTCACCATCGGAGCAGGATAGCAACTGACAGCACCAGTTGAGACTATCAAGCTTGTACCCTTGACACATTATGATGTCAGCGTTACGTCACAACTAGCAAAGAATATTTAATCAATTGCCATATTTTGTTGCACTAGTTTGAATTAGTATTTCTTCAGCTACAATTGGTACAAATTTTGTGAAAATTGATCATCATTTGAATGAATTATGGTAAAAGCAAAAGGGGGTCCTTTTATGAAACACCGTGTATAGCGTCAGTGGCATCATGGTATGTATAGGGACCCCGCCCCTCCGTAAACTTTGGGCTGTCGCAGAAAATTGTCGGGTAGTCTTGGTACCGTTTGGGGGCGGCATTTTGAATTATTCTTTCAGTCACAGTTGCTAGAAATTTCGTATGAGTTTATGGTCGGAAAATTTTCTGCTGTCGAAACATTTTCGTCAAAAAATGCAAAACTGTGGGCTCAAAAAACCCCATACAAAATTTTAAAAAATATAACTTTTAGCACCCATAATCTCCTCTGTCGGAAATTTGCAGTGCTTGTCGACAAACCGCAATTTGATGCCCGCCTAGATTTTACACACGACGCCGCCGAATAGCGTTAAAACTAGGGCTGTGTGCATTAGCGATTAATTAGTCGATTAATCGTTGAAAAAGTTGTTGATCGATTTAAATTCGAACCATTTTGAACTCCTGCAGGAGTCTTCACTGGTCAGGAGTCTTCAACTTGTTGAAGTTTGACCATATGCCAAAGAAGAAGAAGAAGAACTTTTTAACGTCAGTAACGTCACCGCTTTTCCCATGGAACACGTCGTCAGGATTTGGTATGTAGTTTTGTACAGCTTCTAGATATTGTTAAGTTTGCAGTTTGCACTTTGTAAGTTCTCATGATCAGACTACTAATTTCACTATACACAGATATGAACTGCATCACTGCCACTTTTCCAATTTTGCAATAAATTATGCAAGATAACAATTGAATTCTGAAGTTTTCGTAGCCTTTTCTATTGACCACAAAATTGTTCGAACTCAAACTATTAATAGAAGTTAATTTTTGGTGATTAAGTGATCAATTAATAAGTACCAGCCCTAGTTAAAACGTTCACTACATCTACGCTGTAGCCACTGGCAGATCTACGCACGTCCAGCATGTTCGGCGAAACAGGCGCAACAAGAACAAGAAGCCCAGCTGTCGCTAAGATAGCCGACTATACTGCTTGTCAGTGACCTTGAAGGTCATCCGAAATCAATGATTTTCATCTCTTCTGAAAAAACGTATGCGATTTCCCATTAGTGATAAATAGCAACTTTAGCCTTATCTCGCACCGATTTCGAGATACGACCACTTATAGCTTAAAACTTTCCATTAAAAATTGAAGCCAAACCGCTGCAGATGGAGACATGGTTACTACTAACAGCCTATAAAAAGTCCCAGTGCTTTATCCGATAGTATCATCACCGACCCCCTACGACTTACCGTTTAGCTAGAATATCACACGATTGGCACTGTCATTTAAAAGCCAATATGCATCTTCCTATCTGGAAATATTTGGATATATTTGGATAACAGTGCCAGATAGACGGGGAGACAATTTCCAATAACGACCTCGATGCACTATAAGAATAATATTAGACCGATCTCAAATTGACGCCGAGTCTCTAATACAAGTTAAAAGAAACAAAAAAAAACACTTAGAAAAATACAGGAGAAAATAATGCGCGTGAGGTGTCGTCATTAGATTGGTCAGAATGTAATAATATTTCATGTGTACATTAATGTCAGAAAATTTATGCCAGGGCTGCACATTTTATCGAACAAGATCTAATCGGGTTTAAACACGGCCAGCGTAAATAACCCAGTTACCCAGCATGGATAAAAAAAGAAATTTTTAAAGTATTTAACTGAAATATTAAATCTGAATAAGTAGAAAGCAAACATCAGAAAACACACACACAACAGACAGACAGACAGACAGACAAACAAACACAGACACGCACATACGAGCCTTTCAATAAGCTTACTATTCTACGCCATGCTTCGCAGCCAAGCAGACAGCTAAAGCATTTAATCTGACTAAAGGCGTGTTCAAAACGACAGAAATAAATTGAACTGAAATGATACATTGCAGTTGAGTTTGGTGAGCCTCTGGAGTTTCTGGACCGACCGTTGTCCGTCCGTCTGTCTGTCCGTCACGGATGTACTGTGGCTAAACGGTGCAAGATAGGGCCTAGGTTGCTATTCATCACTAATAGGAAGTCGCATACTGGTTTTCAAAGGACATAAAAATCACTGACCTTGGACGATCTTGAAGGGTCATAACGCACTATGGAACGCAATGTTTCAAGCTATAAGTGGCCATATCTCGGAAACCGTGCGAGATCAGGCCAAGGTTGCCACTAATCATTAATAGGAAGTGGCATACGCTCTTCCAGATGACATAAAAATCATCGACCTTGGATGACCTTTAAGGTCAGTAATAACCAGTACGGTGGTTGGCTTCACCCTAATGACAGCTGGGCTTCTTTTTAACGTTTTTACGCGCATCTCAGCTACCGTCGAGACGTCTGTCCGTCTGTCTGTCAGTCCACTGCTGTACTGTGTCAAAATGACGCCAGCTACGATCACGAAATCTTCATTGTGGGCTGCCACATTAAAGACTCTATAGTTCAGGAACCGTAAAGCTTTTCCGGAAATTCGAAAGCAGTCACCCCGATCAAATGCAGGGATGTAAATACAAAGGCTACTACTAACCAAGTGTTGGGCAGTCACGTTCATCGGAGCCATCAGAACAGTCTTGGTGTTGATCGCATCTCAACTCGCTGTCAATGCACGCTCCGTCGTCACAGCGGAACTCCGTCGCATAGCACCGGCTCGCTGCCGACAAACAACAAAACAACGACGATTATTGCCAAAAAAATGACAACATGAAAAATCAGTGTCAAAGTAGGCAAAAAGTCAATAATTTTGAACACATACCTAAAACATGGTGCATTTTGTTACGGTTACTTACTTAAATCTTTTTGGTCAGTCGAAAGAAAAGGGGATCAACTTCCGGTCAAAAGTACGCGCAAAATGTTACTGTTATGTTTGTGTAAAAATATGTATTTAAAGTCGGCCAAAGTCGTATGTATTTGTTCTTGGTCTATTATTTGAACTCTACAGTTTGGTTTTATGCTTTTGACGTAGTTTCCAAAGGATTGCTTCTTTATTTGCTTGTATGACATAGTATTAGTTACTTTGTGGCCATGTGCTGTTATGATCTGAAAGCTTGTATTTTGTTGTTATAGACAGATTCAGTCATTTTAGTGACGACATAGGCTATAAATTAGGAACACTGTGTTTCAGAAAAAAACTGTGCCGGACTTCTGACGATGTAAATAAATTGGGCTTCCCATCGTAGGATTGGTTAAACGCAATTTAAAACACGCCCTCTTTGCTCTTCGCTAATTGCGACGCTACAGCGCATTAGAAACTTTCGGTGCTATACAAAGTGTCTCAAAAAGGTGCCACTTTCATTTTTGGAATAAGTTACTAAAACACTGGCCGATTTTAATAATTTTTTTGCACGCAGCATCAGGAAGAAACTCGACGTAAATGACTGTAGTTATGCCCACCTCACCCGACCGAGAAGTTGTGGAGGTAGGCCCTACATGTTCGTGCAAATTTTCATGAAGCTAAGTGCAGTGGTTCACGATTTATCACGTTAACACAGAAAAAAAACTCGCGGCGAAACAATACTGCCGTCGCTTCCGCGGGCAGTAGTTAACAATGACAGTAATCACTGCTTACGAAGACAGTCTCGTTCGTCGGAGCCATCCCCACAGTTGTCCTCGCCGTTACAGCGTTGACGCTGCATTATGCAGTTGCCATTGTCACAACTGAACTCCTCCGCGCTACAAGTCTCCCTCACCTCTGAAAGAATACAGTACAAATCATCAGCAGCTACCCACCACTAGTGATGCATGCATTAACAACTCGACTAACTGCCTGCCTTTCGTCTAAGGTTTTCGTTTCGTGATGTTTGTTACAGTGTAACCAGTAGTCAATAAAGCGCAAAACGATAGTTAAAAACATTTTTTGCAAATATTTGTGTTTTGAGTAATTTTTCAGGCAAATAATTACTTCGTTTCAGCTTCTGGTGGCTTGCCGGTGTAACGTTAGGGTGTCGAACTTGTGATCGTGAGGTCACGCGTGGGCTGGACGTCCGGTCGGGTCGCTATCAAGCGGTTATTAGCAAAATGACTCTCTGCCCACAGGGCAACTATCTAAGTATATAATCAACACCAAGGTCAACTCAGCCTTCCATCCCTCCAGAGCAGGTTAAATCGAGTACCGGCCTGCCTGGCTGAGGTCAAAGTGAGGACATGTTGATCTGTGTCAGCAGCAGGTAACACTGTGTAATCCCATATGGCAGGTGACGTTCCGTAGCTCTGCGATGATTTTTCCATAAAGAGCTATACACGACCTTGAACTTTAGTTAACTTCCGTTAGTCAATATACTGACCACACTCGAGCTCGTCGGACTCGTCGCGACAGTCGGGGTAACCGTCACAGCGACGCTCCAAGTCAACGCAAGCGCCGTCGCTGAAACACGTAAACTCCTGCTCTCCACACTCCCCCGGCACGACCACATCTGTCACATTGACATCAATCTCTTACAGTGCCGGTTTTAGCATGCAGCTGCAGGTGCAGAGATGAGCGATAGGCTTTAACGTCCCACCCGACACAGTATAGGTTATTTCGGGGACGGCCTTTCCAGGCAATACACATACACAAAATAATAAAACAGAAAGTTTAACCTTTGCAGAAAACCCGATAAGGAACACGAAACACACAAAAACGATCTAAACCTAAAACTGTAAGAACTTTCCATTATGATCGTGCATATGTAACAGTAATGGTAGTTTTAATAATCTTCCCTCTCATCCTCCAGACACTCATCAGTCTCAGAATGCTTCTATAGTGGAAGACGGGAGTGGTGCAGTACCATCCTCAGATTTTGGCTCATCATCACACAGTTTAGTCTGCATAGCACGAAAATGACCGATGCGAAGTTTTATCTGTGACACGGTCTAAGTAAACACCATCTGTTCAGCGGGGTTTGGAAAGAAGGACACCCCAAATTTTTGGCCTAGAACCGTCACTGACCTCTTCACCAGTAGCAGCATACAGTAGCGTCGTGGCCGAGGGAAGGGTGGGGGCACCCCCCTCCCACAAAATTTTGGGCTGTCTCGAAATTGTCATAAAACTTTTTCTTGACAAGTCTTCTTTTCGTACAAAAAATGAAAAATTCAAGGTTGGAAATCCCCATTTTGGGAAAACTTAAGAGCAAAATTAACATTGTCAGCGCCCTGTAGAAAATAAAGTCCACACACACTGTCCTGAATTTCACCTGAGCTGCAGTTAATCTGCACAGTCAGAAAAGCAAAGTAGTATGGCCAAGGTTATTTGTGGCCAAGCAGAAACTATGGCCACAATCTATGGCCACGTACCGCAGTCGGTTTCGTCCGACCGGTCCCAGCAGTCTGGCACGCCGTCACATTTACGCTCGAGTGGAATGCAAGTCTGATCATCACACGTAAACTGCGCTACTGAGCACTGGCTGACTTCCGGAAGACCTACACATATCAGACAGCTCACAGCCATGCATACAGTCGCAATGAACGCTTTAAATAAGACGCTTCTGCCCGCGATGTAGTCATCATCATCATTTATTTGCCAGCAAAACCATAACATAGTGCACAAGGTTGACACAAAAATACAGTTGGCAAGACATACCAGGCTCATAGAGCACTTACAGTAGCCTTCCTAAGCAC
>Ga0209367_1009005_pt1 | contig 13617 bp, 9 predicted proteins | sample WorMetLIZISLAND2_FD_187412 | JGI IMG/M metagenome (GOLD analysis project Ga0209367, IMG submission 187412) | Marine gutless worms symbiont microbial communities from Max Planck institute for Marine Microbiology, Germany - Olavius geniculatus... ... | reverse complement strand
GCTGCGGAAAACTTGCAACGACGGAGACGACCGGACCGACTCCGGCAGACTGTTCCAGACCGATGCAGCAGTCGCTGGAAAGGTGCGGTCGCCAATGGTAGAACGCACAGTGCGTGGAACGACCAGCGCTGATGTAGTCGAAGAGGGCAGTCGTCGACGTGCGTTGAAGTGTGACACGCGTGACGTGCATACACCGTAAAGTCAATAAGATGTAAGGGGGGCGTAAATTAATCATCCTGGGATGCTAAACAACACCTCAGGGTGTATTTAAAATAAAAGTGTAAGAGGGGTGTAATTATTGGTCAAGAATGTAAAACAAAAGAGAAAAGGTGTAATTGTCAGTCTCATGACCGATATAATGCAACGATAAAATTATTATGACGAGTGATTGATGGAAAAGTTTAGAAAAATAATTTAAACACACAAGTATACATATTTTGTTAAAAAGTGATCAAAACACAGTAACGACACTTTTTTAACATTACATGCAAAATTGGGTTATTATTTAGAATAATGTGTTAAATTACATTTCTGTGTTAAATTACATCCCTACAATTTTTTTCGCATAGGCTTTATATAAGCCTAAGAAAAATATGCTTGCTTCAATTGCAAAACTGCGCTCAAACTATATAATCAGTATCATAATTAAAGTACGTGGATATATTAGTGTACAAAGGTGTCAGACTCTTGTGTTTGTAACGTCATGTGAAAAGTTTAGAGTTCATGTTTAATTCACACAAATACACAAAGAAGGCGCTCGATCGGTGTTCTGCAGATCGGGCAGCCATGTGGCATGTCCGCGATAATTTCTGCACAACTCTAACAGAAACAAGAAAGTCCACAAGAAACAAGAGCTACTCCCGAATTTAAATGCCTCGGTCTGAGTACACGCCCAGACTGTGGCTAATATGGCTTGAGAAACTGCAGTCCTGAATACACTCGTTGTCGAACCGGTCAATGCATGTCGATATGCGAGCATCGTTCTGCAGATTGCTTTTCTTTTCATTAACTAGTATATTGTAAAAGTCGCGGGCTTCATATTCTTTTAGGTTTTTAGCTTGGCCCAGTTTCACCTACCCCTCCCCCTGCTCTTCCGGACTGGCGGACGTGCCTCTTTCTCTCTCTCTTCTGCTCTGGCTGATGTGTCTTACCTTCCTTCTCGTCTCTTCGGCTGCTTCCCGGACCCGTGTGTGGAGTCTGATTGGCCGTGTCGCCGCCCCAGCTACTAGTGCTGAACTGCATCCCAACGGCGTCGTCGGCGAATCTGCCTTCATCTGTTCATGTGAACTAAACGTTGAACTGCTTCTGATTCTGCTGGGTGCTCTCTGCCGTTGACAAGCCAGGCGCGGGGTACTTTTGCATTTTCCTCCTGCCCTTTAGTTTCACTTTTTCAAGGTCCATAGTTGTTCTTTTATTCCCCTAAATTTTGGGTTGGTTTTTCGGGATTTTCTTTTAGCCAAATTTTAGGGGACCTTCTTTTTGTCAGCGGGCGAGGGTCTATTGCAGACCCGGCCTGGAAATTACCTACATAAATTCAAGCCCTGTTCCAACCAAATCATAAAAACTAGGAAGAAGCGGGCGGCTCGGTTCCACTCGCAGTCAGAAGCACCCCAGGCCCCCACAGGTGACCAGAAAGAGGCCCAGGAGGAGAGTCTTTCCCCTCGCAGTGTTTCGGACCCGAGCCACCCGGCTCTTCAATATAGTGGCTAAGCCTACATATTCTATAAACGTGACACTGTTTGTAACCTTTGACGTCCATGATTTTTCTTGTCCTGCATTTTCCAGCCATTGTTATTTTTTTATTTTTACTTGAATCGTACAATTCAGCGCCCTTGACTTTAGGTGTTAAATTGTCTTTTCAGCATTCATCAATTTTATTTAAGCTAAAGCGCATAATAAACGTAATGTCGGAATTACTGCAGAAATCAAGGTCAGTGTTAAGTTAGCATGCAGAACAAGTGAACTAATATGTATTGTAGTTTTTAACGCAAAAAATAAAAAGGTAGTTTTAATTAGTCGAAATACGGTACGTCTTGCAGCAGTCGGTGAAAAGTCGTGATTAATTGTGCACCGTTATTTGGGGAAGTATTTTATACACCTTTAGGCCGTGGTGGACATTTATACCCTAGGGTGTGCAATATAATCCACCCTTTTGGGCCTAAGTCCACACCTTTCATAATTACAGTGTAGGCTGACGCGATACCACCCAAGATATCAAGAGTTAGCTAGTTGACAGAGTCTGTACAATTCTGCCATATTTCGTTGTTTTACAAAAAGCTAAAACATGTAACTAAAACCTGTAAATTATTGTCTGAGTTAGATTTTTTGTTACCAAAACCTACTTAACCTACACATGAAACTTATACTATATGGTGTTTTTTGTTATTGACATGACTTACACTCAACAGTTACTGTATTTAAACACTTGAACAACTATCAGCTCACCCACCTCTGATAGTTTCGCCGACTCGCCTTGTAACCACGTAACGTACGCTCGGAGCGGCTGAAAGCAAACCGCAGTCGAAACGTCAACAGTAAACTCAATAAAAGTTGTAATAATTCGATAAATTTATATAACATACGAAATGTGTAAGAAATGGCGGAATCGCTTGCACTGGAAAAACGAATTTGAATAAAATAATTGTAATAACAATAAGAATGTGAACAGATTTATCGACTGATGCACAATTAATATACTCGATCACACGATTAACGCGTTAAAAAAATTAATCCTTAAACAACTGTGTTTTACTTAAGCTTACTGCGTTGAAGATTATAAGAGCAAACAATGAAAGTTGACTAAGTGGGTAGACAGTCAAGACATAGGCTACCTTGCCGGCCCTGCGCACTTCTCTGACTATGAACGACAATCTCTGTCGCTTAGCAACCATGTCAAGCGCACTCAACGTAGCGCGGCACTGCGTGAAACTGCTCGTCCGACTGTTGCCATGACAACCACACACATCGCCGTCAGCAATACGAATACAACGGTATGGTTGTCACAGTGTATTATTATTTACGGCCAGGTTTCTTGATAGCAGAGCCAAAAAACTTAGTTTTTAAGGAAAAAAACAATTTTAAAGGTTTTTTTTTATTTTTAACGTTTTTGAAATTATAAAATGTTCTTTAAAAATAAGATATAATGTATGAAAAAGATAAGACAGATTTTAAGACACAGGAAAAGCGTCCTCTACACCATGTTACGTCTCATCGTTTTTGGTGAATAAGTGACGTGACATTCTTAGCTGTAACGCTTTCTCGGCTCGGTCAACATCTGCACCGAGTTGTCTGTAAACGCAAGCCGTTAACTTTTTAACGTTCGTAAGTGGTTTTTTCGCAAATTTGTACCAGTAGTTTTCGTAAAAAATTATTGTTGCAACTAAAAAACAAGACATTTGAACCAATGCTCACGAAACGCGCGAAAGCCTATAGCAGTTCCTGTTTGCAAACTGTCAGTCTATCTCCAGCCATTTCGTCGCAGTTCATTCTTGGAGTGTGCGCTGCAGCCGAAGATCGCAAAAATCAACCAAAAACCCTTATTTTGGAAGTTTAGGGTCTTTCAAAATCATCGATGTTGATACGACTGAAAAGCTCGTTACTAGCGTTTGTTTTGATAGGCAGGATGCCCATGCCTATCTGCAACCTTTTTCACGAAAAATTGGCCAAGAACGGTAAAATAACGACTTTTACGGGGGTCACGCTCTTTGATGCCCTAGTGCGCACTGCGCAGGTTTCCTTGAACCTAGAAAATCGGGACTTGGACCATCGAAATCTACGTTTAATGCTGAAAATTTCGTATGCACTTTTCCTTCTTTATCTCAATTGGTTTCGGCGTAATTCGCTGTTGAAATGTGTCTTACAGCCCGAAATCGCCAAAGATCCATAAACCCTCTATTTTGGCGTTCAAGGTCATCCAAGGTCATTGAATTCGGTGGTAATCGTAAGCCAGTGTACGGCTTCCTATTAGTGATTAATAGTAACCTAGGCCCTAGGCCTACCTCGCACCGTATATTGAGATACAGCGACTTATTGGCTAAAAATTGCAAATTTTTCCACCTTCCACTCATTTAGCGCTCTCGTTTGGGGTGACTCCCTTTGACTTTATGGAAAAGCTTTACGTATCCTAAAACCAGAGTCTTTCAGACAGCCGACGGTGAAGATTGGCAATCCTAGCTTGCACCGTTTTTCACTGATCCACCCGTATGACGGACAGTCAGACGGACGGACAGACAGAATTGTGATGGCTAAGACGCGCTGAAAACGGTAGATGCTTTCGCCCGTAACAATTGACGACTATGCCTAACTATGTACAACATTCATGTGTACATAATATCTTCTACTTTCAAGTACTTACTTTATCACAAAAGGCTGCAAAAATTTTGTGTGTATAATCAATATATTTTACCTTCTTGTTGATGGAAACTATGTGTGTAGTATTTATAAACAAGAACATAAGATAAAAGAAAAATATAGGTATATATGTCATATCATGTACTTAACAAAATTGTTAATTTTATTTAATCCGGATATTAACAAAAGCACCTTTCTTTGTAAGCACTGATAGAGAGTTGAATGGAGTCTTTCATGCTTCTGAACAGTGGCTCTTTGCGAGTGGAGTAAAAGTATTCCAGCATCGCTCTCTGCGCCACCAACAGAAAACTTTTGCTACCATTTGCGTGTTATTAAAAACAACAAAAAACAAGTTTGTCGACCAAAAACCAGGCGCGTCAGCTACATGCATTTTGTTGGAGCCCGCTTCATAATTAAAGTGGGCCGGAACGCACCGAAACATTATTGTTACAACGTTTGATAATTACTGAAAAGAATGATCATTAAATTTTCGATTAAACTCACGTCAGTTAAAACGCAATACAAAGTAGATACTACAAAAAGCATCTGTGCCATATTAAACTGGCAGCTTGCCTTTTAGTTTTTTAGTGCAAATCTCTTTCGCATCGTATCGCATGAAACGATAATCACTTATTCCCAGAACGTAACCGGATAAAATTTTTTTAGGCCTTAGCTAATAAGAGGTAATGATAACATCGACCTATTGTTGTATTAGTGCAATTGTAACAGTTGTTAGCTGGATAACTTGTACATTAGGCCTATATAATATATGTATTTTTGAAGGATAATCACTGCTAGTTTTAATCGCATTTGACGATTAATTATGTGGTGATTATATCGTATATCGTACCTGTACTCTGGTGTTGGCGCTGAAGAGCAGGCAAGAAAGCAGAGATAGCGCCTGCGTTGTGATATCAGCGCCTTGCTGCGAGGCCGTCAGCGGCATTAGATTCTGAAAAATGTGAATGTCCAGGTAGAAATTCTGTATTGACGATATCCGCTTCAGCGTCCTAAACCACATAGTCTAAGTAGGTAAGCAAGCAAGTATGTAAATAAGTGAGTAAGCATAAATTTACATACAGCATATTACTAGCAGCGTCGTAGGTTTGAAAAAAATGCAGGAGACAGAAAGTTGCAATTTTCCGGCAGATGGCAGCAAATTTCTGACCGATGACTTTACAAATGTTCAGAATAATTGAATTCTGCCCCTGTATTTCACAAAATAAAAAATTTCTTATCCAAAACTTGTTTTTTGAAAGATAAGTTTCCGACGAAAGAAAAATTATCCCAAAAGTTAAAATTTTAAGGGTTGTCCCTTGCTTACCTCTTATTCGCCATGACGCCACTGCTGTTGCACATTACCTGAAAACCTCTAAAACCTTTAATGTGCTTGTCAAAAATTAGTACATGATAAAAAGAATTGGTTTCATTCACTGTAGAAAGCTGCCAAAATCACACGTCCACATGCATTGAGCTAATCTGGTTATGGATGCCAAAATGTCAGAGCAGCAATCACGAATACCCAAGATATACAAAACATTTTAACAAACACACCCTGATTTCAAAACGTACACAATACTGCTAATATTTTCAACAAATATTTTAGCCGCAGTTAAAGATTGAATAAAACACAAAACATTTGCAAAAGATTATTCTGCAACTATTTAGTCTATTTTATACAGTGGTTACTAACGAGTGATGCGATCTAATGTTGTCCTTCCAATCGTCGGGAAGTTTAACGATCTCGTTGTAGATGATGGCACGCAACAGTTGCAGGTGCTTTATCGTCAGAGCTTTGTTCCGCAGTCGTGACGATTCGTTCCGATCAGCTAGACGTGCCGCAGAAAATCTGACGCATACAAACGATTACCATTATCATCATCCTTCTTATCATCATCGTCATCATCATCATCATTAGCAGCAGCAGCAGTAATAACAGTAGTAGTAGGCCTAATCATTACTGGACGCTAGTTTTAGTATTAGTGATTGACTGGTAATGAAAAAAATTACTTGACTGAAACTCGGTGGTTTGATAATCTCAATTCTGTTTTCACTATACGGCCGTCTTAATAAGCCGCATTAAGTGTCCCGTCCGTCCGTCCGTATGTCCGTCTGTCTCATGTGGCAATCAAATGTCCAAAACCACTGGAAAATGTATATCTCTCGAAAACGGCGAACAGTAAGTAAACATTTACACCCCTTAGGTGCAGCGGTTTCAATATAAAAAATGAAAAAAATGACTTTTCGTATGATAAACTGACCCAAGTTGTCTGACGACGTTACCAAGTAGCACCAGCTGTTTCCAGAGTTTGTTTTCATCGCTGAGAATCAAAGAACGAACGTGATCCTGAAAGTACGAGCCCAGAGGCAGCGCCTCAATGCCTGTCACATCCGTGTACTCTAACAACGCATAGCACAGAATAAATGAACAGACTGTAATATAAATAAATATTCTTATTTGTACTTGCACATTGCTTAACGCTGTAGCTTCAAAGGCGCTAACGGTCACCGATTATAGAGGACACCGTCAAAACCTCTTGCCTTTGTGAGAAATTAATCTCAACGCTGCACGTCAATCATCCTAAAAACCTGTACAGCTGATTTTGTAAAATGCTACGCATCAGATGCGCTTCTCAAGCTCAAATTGCACTGAAACATACTTCCGCCCAGTACTCTGCTGGGGGAACTTACGACACTCCCCAAACCTGTAGTCTGCTGGAAAGAAGGATACTCTCTCCTCATTGCATCCCCTGTTCCAGGCCTTCGGCGTCTCGATCTCGGCACGTCGGTTGACATAACCGGCAGTTCTTTCTCTACAAAAGGGATGAGAAAGATAACCTTTCTTTGCGGCCCAGCTCTTGTTAATCTGAAGCTGTTCAGCGACGGTGTTGTGACCTCCATACAGCAGACTGGCGTTGATGACGAACTGACGAAACTCGTTGTTTAGCTTCAGCTCGTCCGAGTACTGAGCCATGAACGACTGCACTCACCAGGGCCACACACAGACAGCAATAGCATAAAGATGGGTACATAGTGACGTAACTAAACTGAACTGACACGATTTAGTTTTTAACGAACTGACCAATGGGCAAGCAGGGTGAGCCCATATTGGTCATTGGTGACGTGTACGTGCGCGTAGGCACGTAGTCACCGACGCCGTTAGACGATATCTACTGTAATGCATTCTCCACACGCTCGTTGTGCTGATAGAACGAAAAGTAGAAACGTCATGTTTTAGTAATAAATTTTGTTGCTGCTTACCAATTGAACACGGTTTATTCACACCATACGAAATTGTAAGTATGTAAGTACTCGTATAGTTGCACCCATAAAGCACAGCTCGCAGAAGACCTGTAAGTAAGTAAATAAACAAGTAAAATGACGGAGAATGGCCTACCTGTTTAACGTTGTCGATGTCGTGCGCGTTGATCCAATCAATCGCTTTGAAGTCGTCGATATACTTGTCCAACGTCTAACACACCCAATCACGTTAACTCAACAAAATTGATTAAAGCTCCGTGGCCCTCCTACGTGTTGATTTTAAGTGGGTTTTAACTCCGCGCTTATTTGCCACCGTTTGTGTACCAAAGTTTGCCAAATTATGTCATCATATGCGGGAGAGATTGTAGTTTGTGCAACGCCGTTTTCAGTCGTTTGTCGATATCTTGTTATCTTGTGGAGTCTGGAGAGATATTCGCGGTCAAGTCGAAAGTTAGCGGAATCGCGCCGAATTCTATAGGCCTTACGTTTCTTGCAAGGATCCAATTCTAAATGACGTCAGTGGCGTCATTTCAGTAAATCATTAGGGTCTCAGTCTCTTCGCCTTTCCTCCCCCTCGCCTCTCCTCCCCCTATAGAAATTATATGAACATTATTTAACAATGTTGAAAAAATCAATCGAGTAAGTCGACATACTGATCTCGGTAGCGTGGAGAACATGAGCATGACGACGACGTTTGTCAGCAGCGAACTGATCTGAGCCGGCTTAACGACATGCAGCCGAACCAACTCACTGAAACTCTAAGCGCAGAGACACATTAAAATACACGTCACAAACCAATCATTCAATCATTCAGTAGCACTGGCGTCGTGGGCGAAGGGCAGCGGATAAAAAATGGCATTTCCTCCCCCTAAATTCTGACATGTCAGAAAATGGTCGGGAAATGTTCTTTTTTGTGGAAAACTTTTTGTTCAAAAATGCAACATTTTTCGGCTAACGACCCCCACTTTGAGAAAATTTAGGACAGAATTAACATTTTGATCAGCCATAATCTCCGATGTCGGAAAATTGCAGTGTTTGTCGAAAAATGGTCAGCAACTTAATGCGCCGCCGCCTGCTTTTTAAGCCACGACGCTACTGCTCAGTGATGGCAGCAAGCTGCAGCCAGAGCTGGCGGAAGGATTCCCGTACTCCCCGGCCGGGGGGCCTCACGTATACTCAGAGGCCTCATGCTAAGTGTGAAAAAATTTTCTAGTTTAAAAATATATTCAAAAATTGTATTGGACAGACTCCGTGTTCGTTTGAACATTATTTTGTTAGTTTGGCGTATACCAGCAGCGCGTTGGCGAGCTTGTCGACGAGATCTTGCTCGTGCAAATGGTCAGCATCGGGCGAATAAAACCGCGACATCGCCGCCTGTATCACACACGCGCCAGCATTGCTACGACAATAACAACAAAAAATATAATGCATAAAAGAAAAATTATTAAGTCACCGGCTGGCATTCGCCAGATACGACACAACCTTAGTCTCAACGCGCCGTGGAATGCAAAAACATGAAAAAATAATTTTGATCTTGAAAAAAATATCTTGGTCTTGGTTTTGGTCTCAATGTGGACAAAAAGTCTTGAGAATTGTAAGAATTTTGCTGGAAATTATTATTATAAAAATAAATATTTCTACAGTAGTTAACTAATTATGGATCGAGTCAAATAGGCTTAAGGGTTACCTTCGACTGGCATCGAATAGCATGCATTGCATACTTTGTCACATGCATCTAGTTAGTAGTTATGTATTCTTTGACAAAAATTATTAAGCAGCAAGCAAAATACTGACATTAATATGTTAAAACATTTGAAGCTGAATGAAAAGTCTTGGTCTTAAGAAAAAAGTCGTGGTCTTGAAAAAAGTTTTGTTTACATCACTGGTTTCTTTTTATTGGGCAAATAAAATGGCGATGGTGAAGCTACATAAAGTTACAGAGAGAAATGGCAGAACGGCGTCTAGGATGTAGTGAAGACCGGCATGAGCCACATCTCGCCTGTCATTGGCATTCACTGGCTGTCTGCATGCAACATTATGCACAACAACATTAATACAAATACTTCAGCTAAAGAATATTGCTACACTACCTTGTAAAATGCAGAAGTCGTAGTTTGGCCATTCACAAAAATGAATTTATGAATGAGTATCGCAAGCGTCAGCTTAGAAATGACTATCTAAATAGCGACAATTGTCTCTCAAAACGTCACACGTGTCACATTATTATATTTTTATCACAGCATGTGCTCAAATGTCCGAATAAATGTTAAAAAAAACCGAAGAAAGGAAAAGAATAAAAGGCGATAGAATGGGAAATAAGAAGGAGGAAACGAAGGAATAAAACTTGGTGAGACTTGAGGAAAGATTGCTTTCTGGCGCTGAAAAAAGTAGACGCCTTCGAATGAAAATGTAAAACTATTTTGACGCCGTACAACAGCCACCAGTGAAACGAAAATACAGCTACATGTATGTTTATCGTTGCAGTTATGGTTATCGTGACCTACCCGAATGGTCGCGGCGTGCGACAGAGCTGTGTCAATTGACTGACGTTGTTTCGTAGGTACTTAGACGTCGATACGACGTCGTACAATTGCTTCTCAAGACAGCCCCACAGGTGCCTGTATTATGCAGTATTCACACGTGGTAGCATATGAAAACTATAAATGTACAAATGTTAACGGCGACATGCAATGACTGATACATCGAAACAGCAAAAATCATTAAAAAGGTGATATCACTCACCATCACGTCGCCTAACTGTCTATGTGCTGTTGAATAATATCATCTTTTGTACATTTATATTATTTTGCTGTTTTATTAAAAAAAACGATGTTTTCCTGCTGGTAGTCAATTATAATACACCCGTCTTCTACGGCCATCAAGAAGACGCAGAATCTTTTTTTACATATTTCGTGGTAACGATCTTGTCCTTTTGGAGTTACGTGACGTCATCGGTCACGTGACCATTGGACTCGGCATACGTGGTTTCCTATTGGTGGTCTATTGCAAAGATGCGTCTAACTTGCACCGTTACGGAGATATAAAGCCTCAAAGTAGCACTTGCCCATGTTAAAGGCCAAAAGTTCACTGCGCATGCTCCGTGTCACGTGACCTGTAGGTATGGGGTCCAAAATTCCCGAGGCCATATTGCCTATTCACTATACAACTTCTATAGCGCTACGATGGCGATTAAGGGCCGTTTGTAAATGAAAATTTTATACATAGACGTGTTTTTGAAGACCAAAATGATGACTGTGCATGCCCCGGATCACGTGACCTGCAAACAGGGGGTAAAAAATGACCACATATTTGGAATTCCCGTGGCCATATTGCCTATTCACTATGCAACTTCTGTGGGGCTACAGCGATGATCAAGAGCCGTTTGTAGGTGAAAATTTTATACAGGAGCGTTTTGGGCAAGTCCGTTTTTGGGCCCAATTTTCGACTTTGGGGGAAATTTTTCAAGGGTTAGATATTAACTTTAAATTTTCTACCTTTAAAAGGCACACCTTTGCGTGAGACCGCGTCTTTTGAGCCATTGCGCGTAAAAATCCGCTGACCGGTCTGACCTGTAGGTCGGCCATTAAAAAAGTATATGAAAATGAAAAAAATCCGTTATATTTTACCCCTTTGCCGAGAAGCCCCCAATGGTTGGATTTGCACGAAATTTTGCACAGGTGGTCGTCTCGCGGACGTAATCATCACTTGTTTCAAATTTTGTGTCGATCGGTTAAGGGGTTTTGAATCTGCGAGTGGTCGAATTTTGCCATTCTCCATTGACTTAGCCGGACGCCATTAACACACGGCTGCACTACCGCGCGCCTGTGATAGAGCAATCACACAGACTAGAAAACGATTAGCGTCGATCATTAGAAGATATAAGCAGCCGTATTTGTAGTGACAGTAGTAGCAACAGTAGTAGTAAAGATAGTAGTAGTAGTACTAAAACTACTAGTACATAGGCACATTTAAATCCAGGTTTATAACTGAACTGTTCATTCCAGCCTACCCCTGCACCTAAAACAGGTCGGCGCCATCACAGCGTCCCTGGTTTACAGTGACAGTGTGACAATTGCTGGTGCTACAATAAATTATTCTTTTTACATTGAATTACATTACATTAGACTAGTAGTATAGTAGTAGTAGTGATGGTGGTGGTGGTGGTAGTAGTAGTAGTAGTAGTAGTAGTAGTAGTTTACTGACGAGCAGTGTCCGACGTCCTCGGTGCCTATCTCAGTGGGATTGAACGGTGACGTCAAGTAGACAGCCGTCATGAATATAAGGTAATATTGCTTGACGCTGTGATCGACGTTATCCATGTTCAACACGGCGAATATTTCTTCCACCGACAGAACCGTTTTGCACACTGAGTGAGCCAATCTGTTCTCGCCCTATACAAAAACGAAAACTATTTGTTGATCGATGTTAGCACCTGGTAAATCGTAGATCATCTTTTTGTAAGTCAGACCAATTCGCAATGCAAATTGCATCTTTGACCCCGAAATCTCCTCTATCCCTGCAGGGACCCCTTCTAACATAATGTGTAATAGACTCCATTAGTGTACCTGCCAAGCTATTTCAGTAAAGTGTATAAATATGCAGACTACAGACAGACGACAGACCACGCCACGGAGAAACGTTTAGCTATAAACGAAATTGTCTAAAACGAAAACTAAAAACAGAGGTTAGGCGTACTGATACGGATGCAAAACGAATCGCACAGAAGCACGTCACAAAAATTCGCTGGAATGAAAGCCGAGCTTTTCTGTCATCTCAAGGCAGAGACAGGCTGATTCTTTCTCACCAGAATTATTCAGAATATTCAGATTTGTATATGGGCCTACCTTTTCCACTAAATCGAACTTACTCGACCTTTGTCTTATACTTTAAATGGCTTCTAATGGCTGCGCCAATTTTGTCGCATCCGGCGGTCACTCGACGAAAAATCGGCAGCAAAGCTTACGTCTTGTGCATGCTTTCGTGACGTCACGCGTTGACTGTTGCAATGCTATCTATGCAGGAGGTCCCAAGACGATTTGCAACGAGTGCTCAACGCCGTCGCCCGAGTAGTCAGCGACACGAAGAAGTGTGATCGTCGTCACTACAGTATGACAAACTGCACTGGCTGGATGTGCCCGAGAGGGTCTACTTCAAGCTCGGCCTTATGACGTACCGTTGTTTGCACGGACAAGCACCTCGGTACCTCGCCAAGCACATCACCCAGCCATTAAAGTCGCATCTCGACATTGACTACGTTTCGCCAACCGACACCGGCTCATTGTACCACGCTGTCGACTCGATACGTACGGCCGTCGGGTTTTTCCGCTCCGACAATCTAAAACTCACTGCCAGATGAACTCAATGGGATCCACGGTAGGCCTAAAGAAATAAATAAAAAACGTTTTATAAGTTTCCAGGCAAAAATGAAATTAAAACTAGTAGATATAGCACGTGATTACCGATTACCTCGGCGCAGGCTGCTAGTAGGCCGACTAGACACGACATGTAACGCTGTTTTGCAAGGCCTTTCGCACCTGTTAAAACTTCACACCTAACAGACAATGCACAACAACATGCGAGTGAATGTGTGTAGAGAGGTTTAACGTCATGCTCAGCACAAACATAAATACATAATAACGAAACAGAAAGTCAAATCTTTACAAAGGAAACCTGATATGAAACACAAAACACCATAAATTGATCTAAGCTTAAACTTGTAAAAATATCCACTATGAGCGGTAGTAACAGTAGGCCTAATGGCAGTTCTAATACGTAGGTTCTAGTTCCTCATCAAGCATCAAGCAAACATCAACCAAATCATAGGCCCCTACATAAAGCAAGCATAAAGCAAACTTAAAGCACACGTCGTGCACGTGTATTGATAATCTTTATTCACCAACACAATCTGGTAGAAAACAAAACAAAAATATATAAAACAGTTACTAGGCTATAGCATATCACAGACGCACATAACCTTAACTATAACAGTATTCTAACAGCTTAGCG
>Ga0209367_1009003_pt1 | contig 13618 bp, 9 predicted proteins | sample WorMetLIZISLAND2_FD_187412 | JGI IMG/M metagenome (GOLD analysis project Ga0209367, IMG submission 187412) | Marine gutless worms symbiont microbial communities from Max Planck institute for Marine Microbiology, Germany - Olavius geniculatus... ... | reverse complement strand
TGACATTGACTGTCTTGAGTCTTGACTTAGTGTAGTAAATATTCGTTGTTCTGAAATTTCTTCATTTGCAATAGCGCAGCACCTCGAAATAACGTCTGTGGGGCCCGTGAATTTCCCGTGAATTTGCAAAACTTTTCCTGTGAATTTTCCCTGAAATTTGACACATTTTAGAAATTCTGCCGTGAAATCATGCATTTTTTCCCGTGAATTCGGTTGATCCCTAGCAATAATTAACAATCAATATACCGGGCAGCTTCAATGACATGGTCAGAAAATTATCAACAACAAAAAAACAAGAACAGTCACTATGATACGGCATACACAACTGAAGGGACCATTACCCCTTCTATGTAAAAATGGCAACATATCCATTATCCACCAACAACATAAAAACCATACATAACGCCACACAGCATCAAAAATGAACCACTATAACGTTCGATCTCAAGTTCTCAACTATTTGTAGCACTATAAAATCTCTACAGTCTAACGAGTGAATACAAACAGCTTTATCATCATCATCTCGCAGTAACAAAAAATGAAAATATGCAGCATCAGTAATATTGTCTACATGCATCGCAGTTAATAAAATGAAAACTAATTAACTAACTCCACAGAGCTTCAAGCATATCAACGGAGTGCACTTAGTGTTACTCACAATAAAGTTTCTGTATTGTTGCCTGTATTAAATTGCTTCACCATTCACCACAGCAGACACCACTGCTGTCCAGCAATTGCAGGTGGCACAAATCTAGCATTACTTGCAGCACTATAAAATCTCCACAATCTAACCAGTCAATACAAACAGCTCTATCACCATCATTATGCAGAAATAACAAGAAATTTGAGCTAATGCTCACGAGACGCGCGAAAGCTTATAGCAGTACTGGTTCAGTAGTTTAGCTGAAAATTGGGGTGTTCACTCTAAGTTAATATACAAATACCAAATTCTCTATCTGGATCGCATAACGATAGTTCCATGGCGCCACCTTGTGAATGATATAGACTTGTGTCGCAGCCCGAAATTGCCAAAAAAATCCATAAAACCCCCTACTTTGGCATTCAAAGTCATTCAGGGTCATTGAATTCGGCGCCGATCGAGAGCCAGTGTACGACTTCCTATTTATTTATTTATTTATTAGTTGAGCACTGACATTCAAGAACAGAAGCAAAACACGGTGATTATTAGTGATTAATACTAACCTAGGCCCTATCTCGCACCGTTACTGAGATACAGCGACCTATTGGCCAAAAATCGCAAATTTTGCCACCCCCTCTCATTTAGCACCCTCGTTTGGGGTGACCCCTTTCGAATTTATGGAAAAGCTTTATGGTTCCTGAAACTAGAGTCTTCCAGAATGGCGAAGATTTGGTGATTCTAGCTTGCACCATTTTTGACTGATACACACGTGTGATGGACAGACGGACGGATGGATGGACAGACAGAATCGTGATGGCTAAGACGCGCTAAAGCAGTAGCTGCTTTCACACGTAAAAAACGAAAATATGCAGTGTCAGTAATGCTGTCAGCTTTAATCACTTTAATCACAGTTTAAACACTAAAAATAATTAACCAACTCCACAGAACTTGAAGCATAATAAACAGAGTGCACTTAGTATTAGTCACAGTAAAGTTAGGCAGATAGCAGTTTCTGCATTGTTGCCTGTAACAAACTGTTTCACCATTCACCATGGCAGACACCACGGCTGCCCAGCAATCGCGGGTGGCATAAGTCCGAAAAGAGATGGAGAGAAGAAGCAAGGTAAGCCAGAAAGCATTGATGCATTGTAGCTGAATGAAGGATTTAGATACAGACATGGAGGTAAACAGATTGGAGCTAAAGGGGAGAATGATGGACGAACTGCAGTGCTGCAGCTATATCTCAACTGATGATTGACTACTGAGCGCTCTAATTTCTGTCGCTTCAATCGGGAATCAACAGCATTCAATGCTGAATACTGTGGCGGCCTTTTCCTTGACTTTGTCTCTCTGGGTTCGCGAGGCTGTGAATGCCGTACAGCTCTGACATGAGCATGGTCGATGCTGCCAGGACTTCGTCTATTCACTGACACCTGTCTTGAACTCCCACGGGATCTACTTCCTGACATCCCAGTCTTCTGCCTGGATCTCTCACCCAGTGGGCGCTGCTTGGACCTCCCACGTGACAGTGAAACTTCTCCCCCTCTGTTGTGGCAGTGACTTCCTGCAGTCCTGTGCGGACCACGTCTTACCTCAGAACTGGTCTTCTCCACTTGTCTACGACTGGACTCGACCAAATGACCCGACGACTTGCGCGAAGGTGCACTCTGCCTAGGTCTAGCCACAGACTGGCGACAGCTCATGGAGATATGGTCAGAGTGATGAGCACAACGTCGACAGATCTTCACAGTCTGCACTGAGTCAGGCCTTGAGCCTGCAATTTGGTCCACTTCCCACATACAGACATCGTAACTACTATGCTTCTGACGACGGCGTCTTCTGTTACATGACCTAGCACGTCGACCTGACCTCTCATCAGCATTGCTCTGGGGCTGGCCGGATGCTGCTACTGGTACGTGAGTGAAGAAAGGCAGAACTATGACAGGATCAGTCTGCATGCTAGCATCTTTCTTAAGTGTAACAGCCTGCGAGGCAGCATCTGTCACCACTGCAACAAAACGCACACAGCAAAAACATGACTCATCCAACATTACTAAATGACTCGCACGGCTATAGACAGCACCCTCATTTGTGTTGAGGCAGTAGACAAAAAAGCTTATTGTTTCAAGTTAATTATATGATATACATCTGTCTTTTACTTTTAACAATATTTTTATGAGGGCCCACAATTTACTGTTTCAAGTTAATTACGAGATATATTGTCATTTAGTTTTCGCCACTTCTATCAAGAGTGCTTGCAATTACCACATAAACCACTGCTTACGGTCATACCATATCCAGCAGCTGTTCCAAGCACTTAAATATAACTTAGGACACATAGACACAACATATTATGCTAATAACTACAGCTGCTACTATTTTCACATTATCATTCAACTGACCAGTTTCACGGAATTCTCCAGTCTGGTATTGTGAAATTGCTAGAACAGAACTTTATGCTAGCTAGCCGTATAATCTAACAGCAACTACTGAGATTTTTTCTGATTTGTGCATTGAAAGCTTTATGATCAAAACTTTTATGTTAAGAAAAAGACCGAGACACCAAGTCTTCCAAGCAAACTTAAAGTACACCATGAGCAAAAATTAGCGGCCCCCCTACAGTTAAGTTAGTGTAAAATCATTAGTACCTGACAGATTTTTTTTACAAAATTTGAAAAAGTCATGGAGACAGTCATTCTGAACTAGCACTTAAAGTTTGAGCTCAAAATGGCCACTGTTGGCCTCAACGCAAGCTCTTAGTTTAAAGCGGGTATGCTGCTGCTTGACCTCTTTGTGATAAACAATGTATTGACTGTAAGCTCAATGTAAACAAAGTCTGACGTCATCATGACATTACACTGAGCATACATGGTAAAATGCACACATCATAGGTGTGATGGTAAGTAATGTTAAGACAGTTTAGTGTACGATATTCCGTTGAAATCCAAGAACTAGAAACTGAATTAAGCTTGCTTGAAGCAAGGGGCCGCTAATTTTGGGACACGGTGTAAAATATCTTCAGACCAGTGTCTGCAGCCTTAGAACAAGATCCAGGGTTTATAAGTGCAAGACTTTTAAACACTGAACTACACTGTGTCTCAAAAAAAAACATCCCCGACATTTTCAACTGTAACTTGAAAACCAATTAACAGATTCTGATAATTTTTGGTACGAATATTCCTGACACAACTTGCCATCAAATGACCATTCAGTTTCCCACCTCACACAACGTTTGTTTCTGCACTACCTGGGGAAAACACAACCAGCGAAATATCACTTTTTTATCCAATGCGATATGACTGCTTAATTAACATAACACGTAAAAACACATTTTGTTTACATTTCTGACAGTGTAGCTGACGATTTATCCAGTTGTCCATTTTTCAACTGCCTGCAGTAAAATTTCTTGAAGTGTTGGCCCACTGTGTGAACACAGGCAAGGAGACGCTTTCTCCATTCACTGACAGCAGTATCGATAAAGTTCTGCTCCAGACCAATCCAGGCTTTACCAGTCGCTTCTTGACTTCACAAACATTCCTAAACTTCATTTGGTAAACACAGTGCTGCATGACAGGCAAACCTTGTAACAGACTGGCTGTTGGGGCACACAGATTAGAACAGATGGAATTTATCAACGTTTTTTCAATCATTTCAACACGTAGTATGCTTGGTCTGCTTTCCCCAGGTAGTGCAAAAGCAGACATTGGGTGAAGTGGAAACTAAAACACTTATTTAATAGCCAGTTGTGTCAAAAATATTACTGCCAAAAATTATTAAAATCTGCTAACCGTTCTTCAAGTTACGATCGACAATGTCGGGGATGTTTCTTTCCAGGTTTTCTGTTTATTTCAACACATACTTTGCTTGATCTGCTTTCCCTAGGTGGTGCAGAAGCATACATTGGGTGAAATGGGAAACTAAATAGTCATTTGACGGCAAGTTGTGCGAGGACTATTCGTACCAAAAATTACCAAAATCTGTTAACTGTTTTTCAAGTTATAGTCAAAAATGTCAGGAATGTTTTTTTGAGACACAGTGTATACCGCTTTTGAGACTCAAAACCTTGGCTTAACATTGTAACTGTCAATCTTCAGAAAGTAATCGATAACTTATTTACCCCAATACACATATGTAAATGGATAGAAATAATTATATCAGCAAAACACTAAATAACATTGCACCTGTGAGATAAGTATTATTTATAAAACTAATCAATGTCCTCTTTCAATGCTTTGATGCTGTTGGTCATGCGATGGGAAAAGCATCAGGCAGTAGAAAGTACTGCCACAACCTTTCTAAAATGTTTGCTTTTGAGACTGACATAACTGGAAATGACTCAAGAAAAATTTCACTAACATAAGTAAAAAATATGCAATACAGTAAGTAGTAAGACAAGATTACAAAACGTGACCAGTTACCTCTCTCGTACTGGCAACATTCTGATGATAAAGGTGGTGGCTGAACAGCATCTGTGGGTCCGCTGAACACTGGCAGAGTAGACGGCTTGTAGTCTAGTGCTTCACGAACTACACTGGAACATGGCACGTGCAGTGGGTCCGCATCCTTCAGAAAGTTCTCAATGTCTGCTAGGTCCCAACAGCTGCTGGTGTAATGGCGAGCATTATCAACGAGTGAGACAGTCAGCGGCTGAAGACCGAGCTCGAGACTGTTGTCATGGATTGGCAGTGAAGATGGCTGCGAGATGCGAAGACTGGAAGTCGACGTTGGTACTGCATCTGATGCCAGTCCGTGCAGATACTCGTCAATATCATCCGATGAGATGGTCGTCTGTGCTACCACATCTTCACTGCTGGCTTCATCCTTGCTGCCACCAGCATCAGATGCTAACATCCCAAAGATGTCCGGCACCATGTTGATCATCTTCACATCTTCCTGATCAGCATCAGTGACAACTATAGGACTGGAGAACATTGGAGGACCTAGACTGCTGCCACCAGCATCAGACGCCAACATTGCTATGATGTCCTGCACTGTGTTACTCATCTTCACATCCTCCTGATCAGAATCAGAAAACACCACAGAACTGTCGAACATTAGAGAACTGGGACCGATTGGCAAGAGTGGAGTAGTGCAACGATCACCTGCTGTGCTGCTGACATCAAGAGAAGACCAATTCACCTCTTGTAGATCACTTTTCATATCACAATAGCTCACATCCACAATGGAGCCAGTGCTCAGCAATTTTGACTTTCTTAACTGCAGCTGCAAACAGCAATACATCGCAGTATTTTCATAATAAGCAGCAGACGTTTCACTAGTAATGAAACCATAAGAGGAATTTAAGAAGAAGAGTGATGCACAGATTGAGATCCAATTACACGGGAGATCATCTTCTGTGGCGTTTTGAGCCAGCAAGGTTAAACCCAACTAAGCTAGCGCAGAATCCGAGTTTGCTACTGTCGCCAGATGAATGGCTCAGTTAACGGATTGTGCCTTTAACTTACTAGTTCAGTATGTCAGCAAAACAGAGTCAGCTATTATGCAGAATATGCTGTTCCTTTCCTAGGAGTGACTGTAACCAGTGCCAGTACATATTATGAGTACCCACGGAAAGATGGCCAAGCTGTTTTAGCCAAGGTGGCTTGGTCAAATACCAAAACCATATACCAGTAATTTTCAACCAGGGTTCAGCGGAACCCAAGGGTTCCATGAGCACCTGCCAAGGGTTCCACAGCAGGGCAGTAAAAAAATAACCTAGTGTGCGAAATCATGCCAGACAATGTCGTAGAAATACTCAGCACCGAATCCTTTGTTCGAAATTGCGTTTCTGTCCGTCTATTTTTTGCATAGACCTACTGTGTTGACTGTTGAATCATTTTTGCTGTTAGTAATATTGGCATATTTGCATTGTAGCCTACAATAAAAAATATGTTACAACGTATAGGCCCCCTATGCACAACATTACTCAACTCCGAGAATTAGTGCATTATCGGAAATAAAGAAGAAGAAAAGAAGAACGACTGATTAGGGTTATGGTTACGAAATTGTTTGATCATTTACTCATTGAATTCAATTCTTTGAACATTCTTCTATGCATCTTTCCAAGGCCACCTCAATGGTCGTTTTGGTTAAATAAAATAATGTACTACTGCCTACTAATGCGGTCAAATTTCATATTATTTATAATTGATGATCTTTGGCTGCTTTGTCTTTCCCATGGCGGCTATGTCCTGCTAGGGAAATGAGTCTTTAGCATCAACCTTGCGTACATTGCTAGACTCACGGATCAATGCATGTGGATAAGTGAGTGACCTTCAGGCTTGCGTAGGGTTCTGCTGCAGCAAAAAGGTTGAAAAACACTGCCATATACCTATGAGTGGTCAGCCATCTTGGCACTAACCCAACTGAATGTAATCGCAGAGTAACTTACACAACAGTGGTTGACACAACCAATAATGCTACCATTAAGCTAAGCCACCACTAGTCAAAACATAAAATGCTTACCAATCATCCTAGCCCCCTCAAATTTTAAAAATCTAAACCACCATACAACACTTCTGAGCTCCTCATTATAACACACCATGTCTGGAAAAAACCTGTTTTTCCTGAATAACTTTAAAAAATTTAAATGTATTTTACAGTTTTTGGCACACATTATTCTGACAACATATTTGACTAAAAACATGTAAGATTTGCCTGTGAAAATTACTTGTCACTATCTAGTACTGATGTAAGTATGATGCCAGTTGGAAACGCCATTTTTCTGGTACCCAAGGTAAAAATAAAATATTCTGAACAACAACTTCAACAAAATTGATCACATGTTTGTAATTTTTTGCAGGCAACATTAAGAAGTAATATGCAACTGCTAGTATACTGATAGTCCACCTCACATAATTAGTGATGTCACTCTACTGTGTGAAATAAAACACTATCCGTATTTTTACAAAACTCCACACCAAAAAAAACCATAATGCAGAAAATAGTCTTGTTAGTTTGTTGCTGCTTGATTTGTAAACAACAGTAAGAAAATTTGCTATTAATTAACTTTGTCGTCAAAAAGTCTATTCAAAATGTGCACGATCGCGATGCAAACACATGCTGCAGAAAATCAGCTGCCTGCTGATAATGCTTGCTCACAACAACATTCTCAAAATGCATGCAACAGTGATGCTTAACATGGCAAAGAGCAAAACTAAATTTGAAAAATTTCGGCAAAATCTAATTCACTTTATGTTTCCAATCTATCAAACTTTTTATCACTAATTTTTCCAACAACTGTTTGGTTTTTCGTAATGCAAGGATTCAATTAGATGCCACATTCATTCCATAAACCTTAATGGTTAGCAACAATACATCCGTTACAGACGGACAGACGGCCGAACGACAGACGACAACAATGCCAATGACGCATCATATACAGTCACATAACACACAGTTTTAACTGTCTGTACAAACAGCCTTCAAGAAATGACAATAACAAAAGACGTCCGCCAAAAGAATAAAACACTTTGTAAATAGCTTACAAAATACGTACAGTGATCATCCAAGTTCAGCACAACCTCTGAACGTCTCAAGTCATTTGGACTCAAGTCGACATGTTGCTGTCAAGTCAAGTCAAGTCGAGTCAAGTCAAATGTGCTCAAGTCAACTGCCATTGACATGGAGCCATTTTAGCCTCAAGTCGGATCACATTTCTGTACCTCGCAGGTCTAGCGACAAGTAAATTATAAAAGCATTTTTTGTACATTTTTACAAGTATAATGGAAATAATGTATGTTAAAGATTATAAAAATATCTTTAAAATTAATTTTTCAAAAAGTTATTCCGAGAAAACTGTTAATCCTTTTTTCCGGACATGGTGTAGATTAAAAATAGCACATGATGATGATGATGATGATGATGACAGCATTACACAACACATCTTTTGGTACCCATAGAAGGCAAATATCCAGCAAAAATTAGCTAAAACTCAAAATATAACTAAACAAACAAAAAACCAAAAAAACTAAACTACTATAAACAATGTACTATTTGCTATTCAGAAAGTGAACTATGTATTTGTCATATCAAGAATGTAAATGTACTTAAATACCAATACTGATTAAAACAAAATTTGATTAAAAATTTACTGGATAAATGTGAATAATTACCCTTTTATTCTCTTCTTTCTTCATTCTAGCCTCAAACAGATTCATCAGACTGTCCGACTTTGCTGGTTCATCAATGTTTATTAGTGACTGAGGAAGTAATCTATTTTTTGGCTCCATACGTGGACGTGGCGATATAGACCGATTTCTCAGCTGGTGGCCATTCAACATTCTGACTGCCATGTTATTTCTACAAAATGATGCCAACAAAAACTGCAAATAATGTATGCAGCTTTTACATTCATAACTACCCCTGTAAAGGAGGCTGTGTTATGTTTTCATAAAAGTGTACGTTCAGATATTTTTTAAAAAACTAGAGGCGTAGGTCACAATAATAACAAAATTGGTAAATTTTGGTGGTGATCCAATTGCAATTAAGATCCAGGATTCCTTAATCAAAATAAGGATCAGAATTCAAATCAGAAATTTGTTAAAAATTCTTTATTTACTGTTGCAACTTTCACAGACAGTCAAGAGTAAAACAAAAGAATTCCTAATTAAGTTACAGTGTATATGCTCTGTAAACGACCTAGTTAACAGAGTTTTTTTTGCAGGTTTACACAGCAGCACAGAACTTTGGTATCTAGCAGTGGCTATGCCAGTATGGAACTAAGGGGCTAGCTAAAGCCTCCCAAATGTTGAAAAAAGCCTATCGGAAAATCAACATCTTCCCCATCTGAATGACAAAGCTAGACATAACACTAAGCCTAGCCCTAACCGCATCTCTGACCTAACCCTGAATTAAGGCTAAGCCTATCCCTAACTCTAACTCTAGATTGCTAAATTTCAAATTTCCTGGTTGAAACTTTTGCAATACCTGGTAAACCTAGAAAAAGAAATAGCTCCTCCCCATTCTTCACTCATTGGCAACACCAACTGCCACTACTTGTAAGCAGTGTCAATAAGACAACTGTGCCAGCTCCGCAAGAAAATCGGATTAGGGTCAGGGATGAGGTTTGGGGTAAATATGTGTGCTGATAAACGGCAATTGGCAAAGGCTTGCCTGCACATGTAGCCTGATCCATTTCCATATCCATTCAGAGTTAGGCATTATCATTCAGGGGCCTAATTAACAAAACATTGTAAAACATTTGTAACATTCTTATAAAATCTTTGGATCTTTTTTGTATCTTTGTCGTAAATCAACAATTTACGATGTCAAAGAATTGTCGTAAAAACTTCATATCCGAATTTTGAAAGATGAATTTACGACTTTGTAATTCTCTTGTAACTCTAAAATTATTAAATCAGCTACTGTTACTTTGACCTCAACCAGTGAACTGCATAAATATTCATGAATATATAATATTGAGTTTGCTGACCTCAACCAATAGCAACGCAGTGTCACTGAGCCTGGCAGAACATGCCACTGCACAATGATCATCTGCTTCCGTCATTGCCAACGGTTACCAATGTAAACAACAGAAAATAAAGTAATTTTGCTGCAATTTTGCTGCCTAAAATTACTGCAAACAAGATTCATACATATTATGGCACTATGTGAAAATAACGGATTACTCAGATTCGATTATCAATTACTATCATTACATAAATGTTTTTATTGATTGACTGATTGATTGATTGATTATTCTAATGAATAATCGAAATAATTACTGCATGCATGATTGATGTCTTCGTCTTCTTGTCACTGCGATATGGTTCTTGTAACTTTCTCACACAATTTTTTGTAAATCACGTTTTTCCGTAAACTTGCCGTAAACATTTAATACGTCGCAACATTTCCGTAAATTTATTTTACGATGTTTTGTAAATTAGCCCCAAACCCAGATCCAGAGAACGGCCAATAGTGCAAAGTGGATGTGCAGATCTGTGGATAACATGATGTCGCGACGGATAACACATTAACACTGTTATTAACTTGTAATTTATTAGTTTAATCATCCATAACCCTATTCCTGGTCCTAACCCTGATGCAAAATCTGCAAATCCGTTTCAACCAGAGCCACCAGAGAAGCATGCAACGAGAGCACTGTCGATGCAGACGATACAAATGTCTACGGTCTGGGGTCTACGGCCAGTGTCAGCTCACTTACTCAGATCACACTGAACACTCAAGCGACTTATAAAACGCGAACACTTGTGCGATCTTTAACATCTAGCGTCTCATACAAAAAAGTTTTACATTGAAAAACAACCGAACGAAACTATTTACAATTCCCACGCCATCACCGTCGTCGAAACATCAGCAAACGTGATGAGTTGAGATGAATAGCCCAAAATCAGCCTAACAACAGTACTAACTAAGTTACTATAGTCGACACTCAACAACTTACACCACTCTTCTCAAGTTCTAATTTCTCACTTCTCAGCAGGCCCGTCGAGAGGCTGAGGTAAGGGGGGGTAAGCTAACCCGGGTCCCGCGACGTTTGGGGGCCCCGCCATTGGCCAGTACGCCACAATGTGCCATTTAAAAAAAAATTCAGAAAATTTTTTCCCCAGACGGGCCCCGTAAAGATGTTTGGGGAGAATGTTTCCCCGGGCCCCGCTGTGGCTCTCGACGGGCCTGCTTCTCAGTCACTCTTTTGCTCTGTTTATTCTGGTGATGTGCCATTATGAGTCCGCTCGCAAACGATAGTTCCTAGACCGGACAATTACCACTGATTTTTTTTACTTCTTTTTTTCAACGCGAGATCTCCGAGCTTCGTAACTCCGTTGGCTGATCGTAGTGAAATTTTGGCATGTGATCAATAGCTAAAATTATATTATGAGTTATAACTCATAGTCTGGATCCAACAAGTTGAATTAAGTTTTACCATCTACCGAAAAAGAATAAAAAGAAAAAGAAGAAGAACTGCAAGGCTGTCTGTCCCAATCTATCCTAAATCTTCATGGAAAGACAAGCTTCCCGCCCGGCGCCGGCACCAGCAGCAACCAAGCAAACGGAATGACCGTGAAAATGAAATGAAATCCAGCTATCCTATACCGGTTCACATAATGGCCATAAGCAGCTGCTAATCTAAAACGTAAAATAAAGTGCGTTATTTTGGACTTAGAGACAATCGAAAACAACTCCGGTATTACTGATAACCAGCATAACTGATACTGATTGTCGCCGGATTGGACCAGGGATAGAGCCTAATTGCCAAGTACTTGGATTTACTTCTTTTTTGTCCTCGCTAATGATGACGCGTAATTTCGGTTTAGTGGGAAATTCCCAGCCAGCAAAATAACTGAACTAAACGGTATTTCCACAGTTGGCTCTTGTCGTCAATTCTCGTCATGTTGCGTTAGCTTTTTCTTAATTTATTCACATATAGTTGACTTTGATTGCTGTTTACATGTAATTTATAATGATTCAGATATGATGAACTGTTTCACTGTAATTTACACTTAATTATGTCGTCTCCTGAGCGAACGTTGTTTCATTATTACAGCGCCGTGACGTCGCTGCGCGTCTCGACGGCTACGTACCTGGCACGGTAGCTTTCAAGAAACCAGTCGTGTTGGGTACACCGTGCGGAACTTTCTTGTTTTAAGTTTCACAAAGTCGGACAGCTGACTGCGTGATTAGTTGCTGCTTTCATTGACGGACCAACTTGAACCGAGAACTCACTGGCTTATCATATGTTCCAGTATCATAATCAGTTGACTGTCAAATAAATTCATCATCAGTCAGAGATTGGAACTGTATCCCACTGTTCATACATCGCTTCCTGGACACTTCAGGGATTACATCCTAAGTTCTTAACATAGCACTGTTGGCATGTCGACAACCACTGGTCAAGAAGGGCTTAGCTTGTTGAAATTTGACCACACATCGAAGAAAGAAAGAATGAAAATAAGAAAGAAAGAAAGATAGCGCTGGTTTGATTTAAGCAGATAAAAATTCAATACGTTAATGCATACATGAATTTTTAAACTGATGGTTTGTGCCATAGACTCAGGCCCAGCCATAATTAGCCAATCACGGTGCCCCGATTTTAACTGTGCATGAGTAAAATGAAAGTCAGCTCTCTCCCTTTTCCCTCCCTTCTTGCTTCTTTTTTCTCCCCCCTTTCTTTTTATCCTTCTTTGGCCCTTGTTTTCTTCTTTTCTTTCACCATCCACACCAGGGATCTGGACGCTGGGGGAGCATTGTAAAAGCACATCCACAGTGTTATGGTTAAGTGAATACATGTTAATTGTATTGTTATTATCAATAGTCCACCCGTAAGCGATAGCTTGTGGAAGCGGACTTAAGTTTTGCTGTGATTTATTTCTTTTTTTTCCCCTCGTGTAATCTCCGAGCTCCGTGGGCCGATCGCCGCGAAATTTTGCACAATGCTCCTAAGTATGTTCAATTTTATAATCCCAGGCCGAAATTTTGGGGGAGCCTCCCCAAAAAATTTTTAGGGGCCAAAAACGTGCAAAATTTGGCCCGATTTCGGTCGACTTCGAAGTTCGGCGGCCAATTTCTTCGGAACGGATGAAGATATTCAAAATCGGTGAGTTACTCGTTTGACACCGATTCCTCCCGCGTTAGGAGAAACAAGTTCGGTGAAGTTTGGTCCAGTAACCTTGGAGATCTTGATGTTGAATTAAACCCACCGAAAGTGCATTTTTTGGAAGATCATATTTCGGCCCCTAGGGGGTGCTGCACCCCCAAATTTTTACACACGCTAGAGAATGACCAAGTATTACTAGCACACCCCCCACCGGAGACGGGAGCCCCCCTTACAACTTTTTTCAAAGGGATGTCAAAAATTGGCTTAAAATGCAATAAAGGAGCGCTTATAACTGAAGAGTTAGAAAGTGTAGCCCGACGAAACTTTGGCACTTGACGTGTCTCTAGGTTGGGGTGTTAACGCACGTACAACTTTTGGGGGCACCGCCCCCTTAAAATTTTGGAGGGCAAAAAACATGCAAA
>Ga0209367_1009002_pt1 | contig 13618 bp, 4 predicted proteins | sample WorMetLIZISLAND2_FD_187412 | JGI IMG/M metagenome (GOLD analysis project Ga0209367, IMG submission 187412) | Marine gutless worms symbiont microbial communities from Max Planck institute for Marine Microbiology, Germany - Olavius geniculatus... ... | reverse complement strand
CAGCTCCTGGCTGATCTTGGAAGAAGAATCTGAACTAATACTGGCGAGGCTAGAGAGACCAGTTATTTATTTCAGAGGATTTCTGTTTTGGTGCAGCGCTTCAATGCTGTTTTGTTGCACAACAGTTTGCCAGCCGCTGACTGCATGGACTGACGATCGTACCCACCTTTGTATTTCGTAGTTAATTTTTAGGCTCCCTCGGGAACGGAGTACCGAGGGTAAAAAATAATAATAATAATAATAATAAAGTACTTGTTGTTAGTGAGAGACATTAACTGATGGAGAATCAATGAGAAATCATTCTATGGAAATCAGTTGACATATAATTATCATCTTTGTAACTGGATGAAAAACACTCACTGCTAATTTGTTTTGATGCTTCTGAGTCACTGAACAACAGATAAAATTGATAAGTGGAAGTATACAAGTCTGCTGGTTTTAGATTTTAATTAAAATTTGCTGCTGATTATTTTTCACATTTTGTATTAACATTTCTAATTATTGTTACCAGCTGTCTGTTAACTGTGCCATTTGCATGAATGAATGTTCATTGCAGCAGGTAATACCTCTTAGTGTGGTACATGAAAATATGTGTAAAATGGACTTTCACTAGTTTTATGTTTTAATTTTAATTACTTATCAATTAATTGTTAATTTTTTTTTATAATTAACTGACTTACCGGTACTTACGTCTTATCATGGCAGTGGTGCGGATATGTGTTGCAGCAAGTAGTGTTGACTGAGTGGCGTGGTGCATGGTGATTGATGGACATTGACATCTCTGCCATCAACACAGCATCACCACTGGGTCATGCAGCCAGCAGGCATTTCCACTTTGCCACTCGTGCTGCTCTGCAAATATTTTTGTGGTTTGGTGTCACTTTTTTCTCGCCGACATGATGTGATTCGTCGTCGTCGTCGTTATTCCAGTTTGACTGAGTGCAATGATGCTGTTGTGACATTTTGGCCTGGATGTATCAACATCAGTATAGTCCCCATTGCATCAGTACCATAGACCTGATCAGTACATTTTACCTAATGTTTGGTGCATGTACTCAGCAGTTGATTGAAGTACAATAATGCAACTGAAATTATCCAAATTAGCTGTAATATACATGTATACAGACTTGCCTGGTAAAAGGTAAGCCGACAAAGCCCATAATTTTTTGTCATAATTGCTCCAGTCGCTAACCAATTTCAAAACAGTTCACTTATATACTTACATACTGAATCTGACATGATCATTAGCTTTGGAATAACTGAATTACTAGGTAACTTTCAGTGTTCTGAAGCTGACTGTATTTACTACGCATTTTGGATGTTACGATACGATTTTGTGGACCATTCTGTAGAATTGTTGCTACGGAAGGTCATTTAGTCTGTTGGTGAAGCTGAACTGGTATTGATACAACAAGCCTATATCCGTGTAACTGAATCTGTGTACACTTTATTCAGACTACTAGTTGTTTGCTCATCTCTGCATTAAATTACGTCTGTGCATTAATGTTGCTTTGTTGACATATCGTAAAACTTCTAACACAAACCGGGTCTGTAATAGAAGTTGGGTCTCATACAAGCCGGGGGTTCTAGGGCACTGATTCTTTTAGAACGAGTGGCGTAGAACTAGTGACGTGTTTGTATTGGAAGATTTACGGTAATTTTTGCTAGTGTGAATGCAGTGTACAAGCTTTTTTGTCTCTGTGTCTGTGTCTCCGTGTACATTGATGTTATGAGCAGAGTTCCATAGACAACTGCTGGTTGCTCGTTCTTGCAATAATTTAGTCCGGCATGCGTTGTTTTTGTGTCTGAACGGTGTAGAGACTGATTGTTTATTCCAGGTCCTGCAGACTAGTGCAGCTATTGCAGTTTGTTTTTTAGAGGCTCTTGAATTTGTAGGAAACTGTAGGGGTTTGCATTTGGATAATCATGGCTTTTATGTGCATGCCTGTGCAGTACAACATTGATTTTTATAATTATTAACTTTTGAAAAGAATTCTCAAATCAATTTGCATCTCTAGTGAGAATAAATAGCATTTACTGTCTCTGAGTTTTAAGTTGTTGCTGGTCAAGTATTGTTTGTGCTAATAGGATGAAGTTTTGCTGTGTATGTATGGTATGTGTTTGTATATATGTGAGTGAGTGGTGTACTTTAATGCTTTCCTTTGCACAGTGAGCTCTGACTTTGACTGCTGTCACTTTACGGTGTTGATCACTAGTTTCATGATATAAGGAGTTTGGAAGTTTTTTGGTGTAGTTTTTTCCGTGGATATTATCGTACATTTTGTGTCACGTGGGGTTTTTCAACAAGATTTTTTTAGCTTGGTTGTGGGTTTTTATATGCTTTTAGTGGATGGACAGTATTAGTTAGACATCAGCAAATGCATCCCCAGCATGTGAGAATACTGCAGCAGCCATCCTCACAGGAGACCTTTTAGAGGCGAACTTAACCCAACTGAGTTTATACAGTGGCAAACAATGGTCATATTTTCAAGGCTGTCACAAATTTCTGTTCTTTTCTCCCTCAGAAAATTACAGTGAAAGCATATGGGGCCAGAATATTTTGGTCAGTTGAATGGTTTGCTGGAAATGCTTCTTCGTTGTATTGTGTGTTTGTGTGCATTTTGCCTGGAAAGGCCATCCCTGAAATGACCTATACTGTGTCGGGTGGGACGTTAAACCCTACTCATTCACTCACTCACTCACTCTTAAGCAGCCAGGCTGTTATTTGCTTTAGTCCCTTTCTATGTTGGAACTTGTATTTGCGTACTGTATTGCTAAGCTGAGAGATGCAGAAGATGTTGCAAGTGTAGTTCAGTTCTCTGATTGTGCTTTTGTCGTTTTTGCCATGGTAAATGAAGTTCGTCATCACTTATTGTTTGATAGTGCTCATGCCACTCCTGTGTATCTTATATCAATAAATTGATTGGTTGAAACTGTATCTAATATGCTATATGAATTCATTGAATTACAACCTCATTGAATGGATAAAATTATTACCTTTATTTACTGATTTGATGGCATTTGGCAACTGCTTTACCTTTTTTGGAACAATTTGTTTGCCACTATTTTTAGCTTGGCGAACAGTTTGAACAACTGTTTATTCATTTATAATCAAAACATTCAAAGGAGCTATACGCATCAGAAAAAAACAAGGCAAGTCGATGAACTGAGGCAAAGAGTCCTACTTTCTTATATCTGTGTTGAACTGTTCACTATGGTGACATATAGTGATGAACACTTTGAACAGAAATTGTTCTAAAGCAGACAACATTGCCGAAGTGTCAGCAAATCAGTTAATAAATCTAGTAATTTAGCTCCATGCGTCCAGTGTGACAGCCAAACTGACATCATCATAAAATTGATAATAAGTTTTGCTGACCACTAGTTTAATCAAGTTTGATGTTATGGTTGCATAACTTATAATCCAGTTAATTAGCAAACATATGTTCTCAATTTGTCATGAGAAGTTTATAAATGAGAATTTAATTACTTCTTTCTTAGCGTAGACATAGTTGTTTCATATTTATGCATATTGATTCTTTGATTGTGTGTGCAATAATAGATTACTCGAAGATAGGAAATGACTAATGTTAGCAGTTTTTGATGTATGTGCTGTCTAGCTAGAAGACGATTGCAATTTTCTTGTGTCTGTACGTGTTTTTGTTGCATTTTAAGTGTTTTTATGATAGTGAAGAAATAGTTACAAAATTCATTTTGCAAATGCTGCTATTTTTGAGTTTTCCAACCTGTAGATCACTGCACTGACTAGCTACAGAAGACAAACAGAGCATTTGAATATTCCATCTTGCATATGTAGGCACATATTTTGATTATTACCTTATTCCAGAATTACAAAATTATGTTTTGGTAATTATGCTTTCTGGATGTTGGCAGTTAATATATTCATGCTGAATCACTGATGTGGCATATTTAGGACAAGAAGAAACAACAAGAAATTTGAGCTAATGCTTACGAGACGCACGAAAGTCTATAGCAGTTCCTGTTCGCAAACTGTCAGTATATCTCCAGCCATTTTGTTGTGACTTTTACGGGGGTGCCGCTCTTTGATACCCTCGTGCCCATGTTTCCTTGAACCTAGAAAATCGAGACTTGGACCATTGAAATCTACGTTCAATGCTAAAAATTTCCTATGCAGCTTGTCCATGTCTATCTCAATTGGTTTCGGCGCAATTCGCTCTTGAAATGTGTGTCGCAGCCCGAAATTGCTAAAAAATCCATAAAACTCGTATTTTAGCATTCAAGGTCATTCAAAATCATTGAATTCGGTGGCAATCGAGAGCCAGTGTACGACTTCCTATTAGCGATTAATAGTAATCTCGGCTCTATCTCGCACTGTTATGAAGATACAGCAACTTATTGGCTAAAGATCGCCAATTTTTCCCACCCCCTCTCATTTTGCAACCTCGTTCAGGGTGACCCTCTCGGAATTTATGAACAAGCTTTACTAGAGTCTTTCAGGCACCCGACGGTGAAAATTTGGTGATCCTAGCTTACACCATTTTTGACTGATCCACCTGTGTGACAGAGAGAGACAGACAGAATTGCGATGGCTAAGACGCACTGAAAGCAGTAGTTGCTTTCGCATGTAAAAATGTTTCTATAATTTTCTGACAGTCCAAAATTTAGGGGAGGGGGATTTTTTCTCAACTCTTTCGTGCCATGACGCTGCTGATTGTATAATGTTGTGCAGATTGTCACCATAATTAGTAAGCAACGAATTTAACTATGCATTTGATTTTGACAGTTGAAGTGAATTGTATTTTAGCAGAGTTTTTTTATTGCTTTAAGAACTCCACTTATAGTTCGAAGCTATCAAAGTGCAGTCATCAGCTGTGCTGGTTGTCAATGTCTTTTACCATTCCACTCCGAATAGGTCTCATTCTCATTTTGTTGTGTATCTTACTTTTTTTGTAGGTGAACGTTCATAGTGTGTTTATTTTTTTCTGCATTACTGCTACAAATACAACAGAATAAGAGTAAGTTAATTGGAGAATTTTTATATGTGATTCTGCAATAACTTTGTGGCAATCGCTAGAGTTTCTGAGGCATGTTTTCTCTAGTCAGCCACAATAGCCTAGTTCACAGCCAGATTCTGTCTCGGTGTGTGTGTGTGTGATGAGTAGGCTTGGATGGTAAATAACTTCGTAGTGATGGATAATAATCACTAAATTATTACTCTGTTACTAACAGAATGTCACTTGACTCAAGACTGAGTATCGCAAACTGCCAACAAATATTTCGAATTAACTAAAATAATCTAGTTAAACTTCTGAGTAACTGATTTTTAAAAGTTAAACACTGCTTTTTTAACTTAAACTTTTTAAAAATTAGTTAAACTAAATGCTAATTAGTTAAACTAATGGTCTAACTAAAAAACTGTAGTTTAACTTTTAGTTAGTAAACTTTTGGTCAACTTTTGCCCATCACTGGTTGTTTTGTTCGTTTCTGCTGCATTTGTTTAGGCCTATCTTAATCAGAGGTGATGGACGACATTGTGTTATGCTGTTTGCAAAATTGTCGTACTCATGCGTTGATGCAGCAGTCAGACTTGAACGTGTTATGTGGAACATTGTGCAGTATCGTTATGTTTTCACAGTGATCAGTCTCTGGCACACTTGTGTACGCTACCTGCCTACATCATAGTGAGTGTGGCAGCTGCAGCTGATAAAGCAACGGTTTATTGAGGTTTTTTTTGTTCTCCGTGTATTGATCAGTGATCAATAGATCTGTTGTAAATCTGGTACTAAGTCTTTTATTTTGAAGTATTCTTGCTTCATTACAAGAAAATGTTTTAGCAGCTGTGTTGTTTCGTTTGCTGTGTAAGCTACAGTGTACTGCATTATTAGACGTTCACGTAAAATGAATGGCACGATTGCAGCATTTTCAATGCATCTATGCCGAGTCCTCCTTACCCTATAACGATATTTTGTCTGTTCCTGCCGTATCTCTTGTTCTAAGTTTTAACAAGAAGGCCAGCTGTCGCTAAGATATGCCGACTGTACTGCCTATATCCAAAGGCCAGCATCCAACTTATGGTTGCGGACAGTGATTTTCCGTAGTGACTACAGTCCCATACATGCTATGGTGAGGATGTTTTATCGAACGCTACAGTCAGCGCTAGAATTCGATACGGATACGTAATTTGGCCCACTTGAGTGATGGCTGCAGGCAGCAACTTTGCATTCAAAATTGTGGCCAAACGACTGCAGATAAAGACGCGACTTCAATTAGTGATAGTCTATACTAGAACCCATCATCGCCCTATCCAACGGAACCATCGCTGACCGCTGCGACTTAAGCCAGAATGCATGCGTTACAGACAGACAGACAGACAGACAACACAATTACACAAGGCTCGACCCTAACGGTCGTCCAAAATGATCGAACTGGAATAGTCAAAATGCACAAAATTATGAGGTCATTTGAAACAAGGGTCAACCTGCCATAATTAAAACAATCATAATATACTGTCTACACATGTTTTCAAAATGCCCCCCCCCCAAAAAAAAAAAACATCTGCTGACTAGAAGTGTAGTTACTACGAATATGTGCAACTACGTGCTAGGGATAAAGAATTTTGATATCTGTTTCCTGATACATACTAATAAATAGGCTAAACCATAGCCATTCCCTATAAGCAACGGATCAACATTTACACAATATTACCGGTATGTCAGAACCTGGTCAGAACTAACAATAGAACTAACTAGCTGAAAATTACATCAAACAGAATCCACAAAAATATCGCTAATTGAGGTTATATTAAAAAGTTCGATATAGTTCGACGATACGAATACGATACGATCGGATATATCGATATGGAGAATATAAATTGGCCCATCTCCAGTTAGTAGTTTGTTTATCGGAAACCGGACGTGTATAAAAGTTATTTTTTTCTGCGTCACTATTGTTAGAAAATGATTTTTTGTGTAATCTTTTTGTTTTGCAGCACATCACAATAAGCATATCGACACTTGATAACGAGTGTGAAGTATGTACAGTAAAATTGCATAGAACAAGCTTACTGAGGCCCTGGTAGCCTCAAATGCCTAATGCTGTACTTATGTAAACAGGCCACCGCTAAAGGCGAATCTAGCTGTGTAAAGTCGACTAAACGGACCAAACCGTTCCTAGAATTTAGGTAGGAAAGCTTACCGGGACGTGGGTAGCCTTGTAACTAAATGTAGGAAAACAGTAATTGTAAACGAAAATAACAGTCATCCAGTGACTTGCCTTGATTACAGTTTTATGTTCATAATTGAATAACTGCCAAATCACATTTGAACTTTAATGCACATCATTCAGTAATCATACCTTATTGTCCATATGATGAATGCTTGTTGTCAGAGGTTTTGTTTGACTGCAGGACATGCAAACTTTCTGGAACAGTAAGATAGGTTTTTGAACGATTTCAACATGAACTTTTCACAATTCCAGTATAAACAGTCGCACTAAACTGAACAGAATAATGTAGGGACGGTTTTTTATGGCCCCTTCTATATGTTGCTAGCATAACTGAGCACCATGCCAGCATCCAAAAACTGAAGTTTTTTAAACAGAACAAAGCTTAGTTTACGCACAAACGGAAGGTCGCGGTAAGCCATGGAATTTGGACAATTTTGTCACGGTGAGCCATGGAATTTTGCGTACTGGCCCGCAGATTGAATTAGGCAAAATTTACCGCGGAAAACTGCGGGCCCTAAAAATAAGTATCTTAATCGCGTGGCATTATTAGGCATAATAAATTATTCGTAAATTTCTGGAAACACTTAGGTTTACAGTATCGTTTAGGGTGAGGTTTAGTGTCAGCGATATGCAGTGTGCCATAGCCCGCATGTGAAAAACAAGGAGCAGTACAGGGGGTCTGGGGGACAAAGTCCCCCAGCAAGATCCAACGGCGGAGTCCTGGTGGGGGGTCTGGGGGCAAAGCCTCCAGAAGCTGGAAAGCTTTCAAAATTCATTTAGCTGAAACTCTTGTTTTGTGATACAATTTTGCAGGCGGTCTGAGAACAAGAAGGCAAGTGCCTCCTCGTGCTTCAATGTAGCTATGGTCCTGGGATATAGTTAGGATTAGTGTTAGGGATATGGTGAGGTTTAGGGTTGGGTTTGGGTTAGGTTTAAAGTTGGGTATTGGTTTAGGGTTGATATAGGTGCATGTGTGCAAGTAGCGATAGTAGTGCTTGGCAATATGTTATGTTATTTTGCCGGAAGTAAACAGCCATGACGTAATGGTCATATTGCGTGCATTCCTATGCCAATGCAAAACAGTACAATTTTTGCAAAATAATTGAAAAATCGTGGAACAATCGTAAATGTTTCTTCATTTTATGACTTTGGCCATCTCAGGCAGTTGATTACGATGGGTGAAATTGGAAATTGCATTAAAGTTAAAATGTGATTTTGCCTAACTGCCTCATTGATGTTGTTCTTTCCTGGTGGTAAAAGTAGTACAGTGCTGGTTGGCTGGTTATTACTAAATAATGAATTTGTTTCAGGTGTTGTGCTTGAACTACGTCTGAAAAATGTGGAACCAACTTGCTGTTCAAATAATAGAAAATGCTGGTGGTAGACATTATTTGACGCTTTGCAACAAATAGGCCTAATAGTACAGTTTCATCCAGACTTATTGGGAGTTGACTGGGAAATCTTTATCTAGCATCACTTGTTGTACTGAAGTGAACAGCTGTGCCATGCGTCTATACATTATTGCTGGTCGCATAAACATTGACGTTCCTGACGTAACCTTGGTCGATGGACACAGACCTTCAGTTGGAGGGTATCGGCCGAGCGCCATTGATTTTGAGCCTGCAATCTGGTTCAAAGTAATGTTGCTTGATGCCGTAACCATTGACTGTGATGATCGTCGTCTGTCTTGGATTCCACTATGTGATAGCTCTATATCAAACTTTGCTGCCCTGGACAGTGGAATTGCTTTGTGTGGAAGTTACCGCCTATCAAGCAGCTCTGCAGGTGAAGACCATCAACAACATTTGATAGACTTCAGTGATGATACACTCTGTACTCAGCTGAGTGAGGCATTTGATGTTGTTCCGGATCTTTTAGCCCAGTATGAAAGCAATGAGATAGAGAGAGAGGTTTTTAACGAGCAGCTTATGCATCTACTGCACGTTCATATCTTACCTAGCATCAGATTAACAGCACAGGATGCTGACTACATGTTGAGATGTATTAGTGCTCTTGGAGATATAATTGATCAAATAGATGCAGATATATTCGAAGTTACAGAGAAGATTCGGTTAGCAGAACAGTCGCTGTCCAGCTTACGAAAGAAACTGATTTCACAGCTTCTGTTCAGCGATAAAAAGGCAAACTCTGATGATGGGTACTCTAATGACTTCATTGAGCTGCTGCTGTCAAAAAAGGGCATAGACAAGGACATAGAAAGTGCTTGGGCTGACGTTGAGCATGCACAGTCAACCGTGCAAAAACTGAAGGAGACTCCTGAAGCTGACAATACTGCACTGAGAAGTCACAGGGATGAACGTGATCGTGTCACAATTGAGTATGAAAAGCTACTTGTAGCACGTGAAAAACTAAAGGAAATGAAGCACAGCAAAGCTGGCAAGTGGGGAATAGTGAAACGTGTTCGTGATGCCTTTGCACCAGTTTCTGAGGACCCACAGCATAAGATTTATGTTGGCATAGTCTCAAAACTGACCGAGTTTGAAAAGCTGAATGAGCTAATAACACAGAAGAAGTTGTTGGTGACAAGCGTGAAGGAAGCAGCTCGTCTTGCTCTGAATGATGTACAGTCTGGTAATGATAGTTTTGGCATGGAAGTTGATAGCGTAAGAGCGGCACATTCCACCGATGTTCTGGGAGGAAATACAACAGCTTCATGGCAGTCACTTGCTGAACAGATAGCGTCAGTGCTTGCTAACAATAGTCATCCAGTAGCTAAGCTTCACAGGGATTTCTGCCATCGTGTTGCGGACGTATGTTCAGCAACGGGTGTGGAAAAGCAGCTGTATGACGAATCGTTGCAGGCTTTACAGCACAATCGCCATTCTTCATCAAGGTCAAGTAATAAGCCACGTAACAGCATGACACACAGCAGTTCATCTGGCAGCATATCTGAGTTTCAGCTAGATCTTAGCAATACAGCTTTTTACCCGAGTGACTGTGTTTCACTTCCTGGAGAGCAAAACTGCCATCTGTCTCAGTCTGTGGAGCTAGGAGCTCCCAATCAGCAAGGCTCCTTGGTGAAGTCACTTCCACTGCTGACCCAATCAGCAGATAGTAGCAGCAGTATTGTGCAGTACAATAGAAGTGCATCTGTACGCAGTCAGCCAAAAGTTGAAGCTTTTCGTGTGAACTCATGGTCACGCAGAAAGAAAACGTCCCCATCTTTGACAGCATCTTTTACAAGCTACATTCCTCATGGCTTGATCAGCGTATGCCAGCAGGATAGTGGCAGGGATTCGCCGGTAATAATTGTTGACACTGACAGAGACTGTGTGCGAAAGGCACTGGAGTCACTGCGTAAAGAAATTCTGGATCATTTTGATAGAATGAGCATGCAACTGCAGCAGGAGCTGGCTGGGTCTTTGGGGAAATCTCAGTATCAGCAGGTGTGGCTGGATTATGAGAGTCATTTCTACCATGAGATGATGACGCCTCTGACGGATTTGTACCAGTTGCAGTATGCGAACATCACAGATGCATTTTGTAGCTCGCTGCTTGAGCTAACACCGAGTGACCTTAGCTTAGATGAGGCGGTTTTGGTTCATTTACTTCAGTGTCAGCACGAAGAGTCCCCATGTGTGTTTGAGAGCAGTACCCCACCGTCGGAGAGTAAAGACAGTTTGGGTGCTGGTCATTCTGGTACACTGACTAGATGTTCACAGAGCATGGTGCAAGATGTTGACACCGATGCAGATGACCTGACACGTTTACTGCGCTCTCACAGCGAAGAGAGCCAACAGCCACGACTACGTACTGTTCGCGTTTCAATGCCAGTCATTGTTGTGCCACGTTCACCGACGTCAGTCCTCGTCTATGAACGAACCCTGGCACCTCTGCCATCCGACTCATTTCAAGGTAACACCCGACTGACCCTGTCGGCCACTACGATGATCCTGAAGCCATGCTACCGGCAACAGTTCGCATCTGCACTCAGGCACATTGAATTGGCCGTGGAGGCTCGGACACCAGGCTCCAAGCTTCGGCATTTGACAGACTGCCTTCGAGAGACCACGAAGCAGCTGGCAGCCTTCTATGCGGAGCTCTATGGAGACTCATCTTCCCAGTCAAGCTGTGATGAACTGCTTGATGCTGTGGTTATTCTTCTGTGTAATGTCGACGGGCGTCAGATGGCGCTGCTCTACTGCCAGCTGACACTGCTGGCTGATCTGATGGCGCCGTGGCTTGTGCGTGGACCCTACAGCTTTACACTGGTCCAGTTTACTGGAGCCTGCCAGTTTATTCAGGAACGCTTGATGCTGAAACGTAATCGCCAGGGTGGCAACGTATCAACAGAGGCATGAAGTTTTACATCAAATTGTATAAACCACAGAGCAGGAATCTGTGATACACTGCTTAACAGGGTGTGCTTTCTATAAAAAAATATTAGTAGTGTATTTAGTGTATTTAACTTTATGTATTGTATCTTTAAGAAGTAGATTCACAAGCCACCATAATTAGATAATAGGTTGAATTTTTACAGCAATGGCTGAAAAATTGCTAACAATTTTATGACTAGGCGGAAACTGCTTAAAATGCAGTTTTAGCCACCTTAAGTTAAGAATGATAGCAATCTTCCCAACATTTTTGATACTGGTAGTGGTTTTAATAATTTTTTGTAACAGCTGGTTCTATAAATAGGCTACAACAGCAGTAGGTGGACAACATTAGTATGACGTCTGGGTTTAAGTGATTGTAATTAGCAATAAATTTGACAACTGTTGTAATTTTTAGGTCCACCATTCTTTTTCGACAGTCATGATTTTCTGGCTTGTCAAGAAACTGTCAAGAATTGTCAAGAAAATTGGTGAACTGCAAGAACTTTTAGTTCACCGCTGTTTTCCAGCTTCGCCAAAAAGCAGTCATAAATTTGAACAATTGAGCCACAAATGTGGAAAGATGGCTTGGAGGTCTAGTAATTTACGGAAACTTGCCAGACATTGTGTCAGGAAGGGCATTTTCCCTTGGCTGCAATGTATTGAGAACATTTTACAGGTTCACAGGCATCTTCGTCTTTTAATACACATTGCTTGTTGTTAAGAGTGCCCATAATCTGCAATAAACTGATGACATGAGAGCAGTTGCAAAAGTTGTTCTGAGCTTGATGTTATTGTTGTATCTGTGCCTTTTTTGTTTGGTGTTTTGGAATTCAGTAACATATAACAGTATTTTGAAAGAAAACTGGCTTCCAGTTGACTAACGTCTGGGACGTCCCTGAAATGACCTGTACTGTGTCAGGTGGGACGTTAAACCCTACTCACTCACTCACTGACTAACATTTGTCATTACCAATTAATCTGGGTAAGTATTGTGTATTGTAAACTCGATTTTCTGCTAACTTGCTCAATTGAACTCTGTGATTTGTATTTGTCTGTGCTGCTGTAATGAACTGTACAGCTTGCATTGTGTATAAGGCTTGCAGAATGCTTAGTATACACAATCTTGTTGTTGCTATTTAGTTTTAAACTATATAACTGTTGCACTTTATTTTTAAGGATTTTTTTACAAAAATTTTGTTTAATGTAAGCTGTAAAGTATGCAAGATAGTTTTCACTTATGAAGTCTCTGTGGTGTTGTTAATGTTGATGCAAGTTGTGTTTGCATTTTTATGACTTGCCTAAATTATTGTTAAATTTTTTTTGCAATCTGTTAACTTTGAGTATAGATGTTGCTCAATAATGATGATATAAGATGAAGGTTGTGTTTATTTTTGTATAATATTTCTGTGTAATATATTAACTGTTGTTGTTCACTGTTTAATGAAAAATTAATATGGTGTAGTGATTATACAGGGTGGGCCAAAAAACCGGACCTGTTTGAGCGTTGATAACTCAGCGATGGTTATCCATAGAAATGCGTGTGATATGTCAAAAGTTTTAGAATGTTGTATACAAAAAGGGCCGAACTTGCATAGCAAATCATTTAAATATTCTTTGCCTAATTTGCATAAATCTTCATTACCCATGAAATTAGGCATTTGCCTGCATTCCCATGTGTCTGAGTTCATTGAACTCAAAAACTCACTGCCAAGAAGTTAAGATTTACATTCTGTGAATTATTCAGTGTGGGGGCATTGCAACAGGTAGCATGGTCACAAAATTTCAGTAACTGACCAGCTAAAACGTGTGCTAATCGAATGCTTGGCTCAGCTGATCCTGAACACATTGAATCCAGCGATCGATCAGCTGCCTAAATTCCATTCCATTCCATTTATTTGAAAATCAGTCCACAAGGAACCATTGACACACACAGCAAACAACACAAAAACACACATAAAAGAAATACACATAAAAGAAACAAAATGTAGTATGAACAGTAAGAAATGCATTAAAAACCAGCATATGACATGAGCTGAGACAAGTACTGAACAAGACAATTACTGGAGGTAGAACAC
>Ga0209367_1009001_pt1 | contig 13618 bp, 8 predicted proteins | sample WorMetLIZISLAND2_FD_187412 | JGI IMG/M metagenome (GOLD analysis project Ga0209367, IMG submission 187412) | Marine gutless worms symbiont microbial communities from Max Planck institute for Marine Microbiology, Germany - Olavius geniculatus... ... | reverse complement strand
CCCCTGGACCCCGCTGGGGGCTCCGCCCCCAGACCCTCGTTATAGGCTCGCGCTCCGCGCGCTCGCCATGCCCCCCTTTGCCAAATCCTAAACATGCCACTGGTGCAAGCCGTTAATTATTCAGTGAGAATTGTCGAAATAAATTGCAGAAACCCACAATATCACAAATAAAAAGCGCTTACCATGGTGCGAGTTAATTAATCCGTATAATTTCTTTCATTGTCAATGTGTTTTACCATACGTTACGGAAAACGTCTCGGCGAGAGTGCGAGACGTTGAAGCTCCCGAGACTCTCGAAAGTCTCGGGAGCTTCAAGGTCTCGGCCAGTGTCTCGGAAGCTGCAACGTCTCGTCTCGGTCTCATCTCGGTCTCGGCTCAGAAGGTCTCGTGCACATCCCTGGGCTGTGCGCCAAAACTTCTCGGCCAGCGACGCCTTTCCAGATTCCCAAATTAAAAATTTGGACAGCTGGATATCCAACACATTCCCACCCAACATTAGTATTTTCTTATGCTGTGCTCACTCGATCTTAAGAGCCTATTGAAGAATGAAAATTTCTCTGGCTGGCTACGCCTTTTCTATAGAGATCGGCTATCGACCACCAGTCAAACATGAGGAACGACGTAATCCATTAAAGCTGACGACAAACGCGTGGCCTAAGTACCCGAATGGATGAAAGACGTAAACAATGCATCTAGAATTCCCATGTACAAAGATGGATAAAAGATGGACACGACCTTCTATCGTAATTTCGTAAACGTTATTAACATTTATTAAACGTTTACACACGGTTAAGGTTTGCATCAGCTCGACTGCGAATATCAACAGAACAGCAAAGTTTCGCTTTTTACGGACATTCGCCGTGCAAAACTGTCCGCCATCTGCTCTACATAAAAACAGCATATTGCTGAACAACACGTTCAAAAGAAAGTAGGCCTGAACACTATCTTTTTGGACACACATGTCCTTGCCGAAGGTTTTTGGTTATGTTCGCGCCCTATAAATGATTTGAAGCTCTGGCGTACTGACGTAATAACTCAAACAGCAATACGTCTGCGTAAAAAGTAGTACTGGCAATCACATTAGCTAATAGTTTTATATAGGCCTAATTAAATAATTAAAATATTATGCCATACAGCTAACACCAGCATAGGTGTATATTAAACTATACACGACATTAATTAAACGTTTCTAATAAAATTAAAAGCAGTTGCATTTTAAACGGCGTTTTTAGTTTAAAAGGGCGCCTCTCTAGCAAATGTGAGAGCAGCATCTGTTCTGGCGGTGTCAGTGGACGTCTGAAGGCGCCCGAGTGCATCATTATCGTCAGCAGCAGCAGCCAGGCCCGTCGAGAGCCACAGCGGGGCCCGGGAAAACATTCTCGCGGGGCCCCTCTCGGGAAATTGTTTTTTTTTAATTTTTTTTCTTTTCAAAATGCTGTATTCTGGTGTATTTTTGTATTTCCGAGCGACAGCGGGGCCCCCAAACGTCGCGGGGCCCAGGGTAGCTTACCCCCTTTACCCCACCCTCTCGACGGGCTTGGCAGCAGCAGCAGCAGCAGCCGCGACAGCTTCACCACCAGCTGTTGGACTCATACATCGTCCGTGACATGCGCACTGTACAGTCGGCCGGTATCTACTATCTAGAGCTTAGGGAGTGGGAGTTTAGACGCCAAATGTAATGCCATGCATGACTCGCTGTTCGGAGAAATTCACCAGTTGCATTTGCACACTATAAGATTTTCTCACGAACAGATCGCCCCAATAGTGTGCTTGCTAAGCTGCGCTTCGTTATATATTTGAAAAGAAAAAAAAAACGTTTAACAGGCCTACCTGTGGCATGTCATATATTATTCACCGTACACCAAACAGTAGGCCTACGTTTATATTGCACTCATTGTAAATAATAAAACACGTCAAAAAATATTATTAAATTTTTCGTTGTCACAATAAAGTTCACGCTGTATTTCAGCTTCTGAGAAACTTTGTTTCTGGTTCAATAAGTTCAGTTGAGTTCAGTAATCAGTGTGACGTTTTATGTTTGCCCAATTCTAATAGTAAATAGCTATCACGAACGTGCTGGATCACACCATAGACTGCAAAATAGTTCACACTTCCCAACTCTAGTCTCTAGCTTTCAAACGAAAACTTCACGCCCCGCCTACGGTGCCCTGTACAAAGCAGCGGTGTGACAGACAGACACAGGCAGACGGACAGACAGACGGACAAGAAGAAAGACACGGCATCTGTAACCAGGAAGTTGGTGGAATGAATCATATCCTCCATAACATTACCCAGAACTAGAATAAAAACCATCGTACATACATCCAGGCACTGCGCTGACTGGGTCACCAGCTGCCACACCCAGTCCCATCACTTCGCGTTCTCATCCAGTGACAAAGCCGTTACATCTGTTACGTCAAGTTGACAGCCGCCGGACATCCGGCGATTGCCCGTAAACGCCCCTCAGGGCCTGGTCTCATCACGGATAATTATGAAACCAACGCGACCTCTGCGCTCGAGAAGATAGATAAAAGATTTTCCGCTATGATTAGTTTAGTTCGCCTGTACGTTTCTTGTCACTTTTAGTCGGAAATATCCGCAACACACACTACTTCCGGCTGAGTGTTTTCGTTTTATCTTTATCTTTAAATTATTCTATTCAGCATCCCATTTAGGCTAAAGTTGTAGATATTTACCGCCGAGTCGTGAGTAGTGGGACAGACTGCTGCAAATTTCTCACAGAGAAGATTACGCGTGTAGTCAAAATGTCACTTTTGTCCTAATTTTTTTTACAAAACGGGATTTTCAGCCGCCAAGTTTTGCACTTTTGGACAAAATGTTTTCGACTAGTAGAAAATTTTCTGACAATTTACCGACATCCCAAAATTTAGGGGGTTGGCAATTGTCCTTTTTTCCCACTGGTGTAGACATAGGGAAACGTGCCCCCATCCTTGAAGTTTACTCAGCCAGTAGTGACAGGCTGACAGCTCGTCAAAAAAGTGATAAAAATGCTCTAAAACACTTAATTTTCATCAAAAAAGTTCTTTAAAATCATTCCCAGACCCCTTTTCCGGAGGAGAGGGCGCCCCACTCAAGTATACCCCTCTACGTTCAGATCCTGGCTACGTCACTGCTTCTCCCTGCTACTGCTGCACTGTGTGAACAATGATACTTAACACTGCTAAAACACTGCAAGAAAAAATGTAATGAAGTGTATAATTATACTGACACTGCTTCGGACTCCCGGTTGGCGAGACAGGCCATGAGCACGTCCTCGCCATTTTTGTAGGCCTTCTCGCGCGCCGCGTTAGTGTCCGGCTGACGAATTATATGAGGTGGCGTATCAGCTGCGACGTCACCGACAGACACACCGCAAACGGTTTAATAATCGTTGATGTTTATCATCAGCATCTTATTTTTTTCTTCTTTTTCTTTTCCTGAAAGACCTACTCAACTTACGCAAGAAATACATGCAGTGCAGCAGAAAAAATCAAAGTTTCAAAACAAAACCGTGGTCTTCCTGAAATGAAATATTCAGACATAAAAGTTGGTAAAACTGGATTAAACAAAAACGAATATAAAATATAGAAACGTGTGCAAAGAAGCTACTGCTACATAACAGCTAACTAACTTAAGACATCGGTCCAGTACCGACAAATTATGCAGACGTCCGCTTAGACGTGCGCAGCTCAACCTTAAACCTAACCGCCTTTAACTCTGACCTTTGACACCTTGAACTGAAAACTGACACATCAGCTACCCTACCCTGACAAACGTTTAAGCCAATTCTGGTTTTTCAGTATAAGTTTTTTTTTCGTTTTACAAAACACTTCGACGTCCGAAAGTCGGACGGCTATTCACTGAGGCTGCACGTCCGACAGTCAGACAGTTTTAAGGTTAGAAGCCAGTACGGGAGAGACGGACGGACAAACAGACGGACGGACGGACGTGCAAGACTTGTACTGCGGCCTATGATGACGACTGCGTAATAGGTCAACGCGGCGTATCAAAAGATCCGTGCAGAAGTCAGCGTCTGTCTAAGCAGATTTATCAAGTTTCTCTGACAGCGTCGATAGCACGTTCCAGGTGTACTGTGCGTCTGCAGAGCTTCGCGCGTTTCCTAGCTTAATCCAGACTTTGGGCTGCGAATCCTGCGGTACGAAATATAGGCCTACTGTAATCGTAGACTACCAGGAGACTAATGAATTAATGTGCGTTCTAAATAACCCATAATCCACCGACACAATTGAAAAATCCGGAAAACTTCGTAATGACTGATCGTAAAGCAGCAGATTCGCGGAAAAGGTACATCTTGTCCGAAAGAAGTAAATGATAAGCGCAGCAAGAATGAAAGCGTATGAGCTTAAGCTGTTACTGTAAAGTTTATGCCGCCGTAATATTTAACTTTTTTCGTCGAGCACGCGTGTCCACGACGTGCGTGATTCTCGCCTCTCGTCTGTTCACGAACATCTCGTCATGTTGCGAACTACGTAGGCCAAAGCGTGTTTTGATTAAAAACAGTTCTAATGGAGGATTAATGATTAGTTCCATTAGCTAGCTGTATTATACGGCACCCAGGTGTGAAGCGATGGCAAACACACGTTTTCTATAGGCCTAGAGCGGCAGCATGTACAAAGACGAATCCAGGCATATTCAGCATGTTCGAACAAACAGTAGCTCCACAATTAAAAAGAAATCCCCACACCACATGCTACAGAATGTCAGAAAACAACACATTTCCTGGCCAACATTCCGAATTCAGAAAACAGTTACTGTAGCCTGCCTTATCTCGAATCGTAAGGTAAGCCTAAGTGCAACAAAGCTGCGCACAGTTGTAACTCTAAATTCATCATGGTAATTAAAAATGTCATCACATTTATATGGGAAAGCCGCTACGTTTTTGCTGAAAAGACCAATTAGTTGATAGACTTAGGCCTATACTGTTACGCAGAAACGTTAGGACTAGCCCCACAATAAATCCTGATTTCTCTCCCCTCCCGCCGACAGGAAGTCATTAATGTCTCCAATCTTAGTTCCCGAGTTTAAACAAAATTGTTCAATGTTCAGTGGTCTGTCTCGATATTTTTGGCGATTGAACTGCAGCCTACAATATATCTTTGACCGGTGTTATAACTTACCGCTGCGAACTCTGGCGGCGTCGACGGTCAGCGAGACGAAGAGAAGACACGCCGTAACGATCAGCCGCCAGAATATGACGTCTACGATCATCTTGCCGCTAGCTGTAGGCAGAATATACACAATCTTTGCTACAGGCACGTTCGACGAGACACTTGACTATCCAGTCCACTCTCGGCGCGGTTTGCAAATTACAACCGGCTGTGTACGATCGAGTCAACACGAAGTCTTTGGCCTTCGATTTAGTCAACCGAACTGTGCTGTACCGTATATACGAAGTGTACGCGCACGGTAAAATAGATTCCAAACCGAAGGCTCCGGTGAAGCGAAAACGCAGACCATACGAATTCCCCCGATAGACGAACGGCTACCTACTGAAGCACGTTGCCGAGACGGTAAAACGCTGCAAAACTGTTTGTTGTTACGTTTCCCCTGCGAGATCGCGGCCGAGTTTGTTCTAAGCGAGTTCTTTGATCGTCGAGAACGTCATGTGTGACAACGGAGTCAAAGGCGGGTATTGGGGGTGGAATCCGTTCTTCGGAGAGCGCAGCGAAGTGAACGACTTTCCGGTGCCCTAGAGTATGATGGTCCGTGGTCAGTGGTCACCACTTCGGCCGTGACCTCGCGTTACAGACACGACGACAACTGGCCGCGGCAAGGAACCGATGTTGATGGAACGTGACTTGCCGACGGTCGATTGGTCACTTGAGACAAAGTTGAGAATAACAGGCTTTTCTCTCCTCGTCCTCTCTTCCGATCACCTGTCCATCCACCCGACAGCCCCGATCCGCGTTAGCCAGATATTCGATAACCGCGCTCGAACCCAACTCGCTGTTGAAATCGACTCTGTGTATCTATCTAGAAGACTTAAATTTCTTACGTAACTTCAGCAGACAGCGATGTCCTACGCGACGCTCCGCTGCTCGGAGTCGACTGAGAATAAAAAGCGCGATGCACAGATATATATTTGTTTCGACAGACGGCGTCGGCGGCGCAGCGCGAGCCCCCACTGATGGTCGATGGCATGCTTGCTGCTGGCGAGTAGGGAGTGGGCGGGGCTGACAGGCGAGGCCGATAGAAGTTCCACGCGGCCGTCAGCAGCAGCGGCGGCAGCTTCAGCAGCTGGAAGAAGGCGGAGGATGCTGAGATGCTAAGCCCATTGCATCGAAGTCTCTCGGACTCCTGCAGAGTCGTAGACAGAGGATCAGGTTCTATAGCTCTGTGGTAGACGTTAGGGCTACACGATTCAGCCGAATAAGTTTACTATACCCGTTTGACTCGTTTGGTTGCTCGGAAATGTCAGAAACGATACACGAATCGTGACAAACTGGAGTAACTCATTACGAGTCGCAATTGTTTTGTCATAATTCAGCATTTTGGCTACCACGCCACAATAAACGTCGACCCGATTTTACAGTTTCATTACTGGGTATTCAGTCAAAATTATATTTCATATAATTCGATGATACGTCGAATTATATCAATTTTTCGCGCTTAAAACTAGCGGTCGTTGCGAGTATTATAGTACTGAGCAATAAAAGTATTGACTGAATGACTTTTGAATACGGAATAAACGTCAACTTGTCGGTTTGATGAAATTAAGAAAAATATCGCCATTAATCTCTGCCAAGTTAGTCAGTTTTAGACTATAACGTACATCGAAACTTTTTAGACCTTAACGCTTTCGAGCGCATTTGCAAAAAGAATCGAAATTAAGCACGAAACTACATGTATAGGCCTAATGAGTAAATTTTTAGTTGGCCCAGCTTTAATAGTCAGAGCGACTGCGGAGACTGAAAGCTGCGGGATAGATGAGATGACGAACGATGATGAATAACGTGCCTAGGCCTATATATGCCTATTACATCATGACGCATTGCTGCAAGAAAAAACGTTATATCTACATTGTATGTTTTGCGTTATCTCTGCACATATCTTATCTCTAGTGCATGGTGTAAACTCTAAACAAAGACAGGTGTAGGCCCCTACATAAGGACGAGAATAAAATTGCACAAAAAAAAGTTTATTAAAACTGACAGAAAGAAGATAAATATCGCAGTGTTTTTGGAAATATATTGTTGATAACTAACCGATTAAATTAAGTGTATTTAAATTAATTATTTACTTTCTTACGTACTAACTAATTACCTCATAGTGAATAGCTGATTTGACTCCAACTAGGCTATGATACCATGACGCCCCAGTATGGATCAGAAACATGTGCACAAGAACTTGCATGTTTTCTGTAGGCCTGTGAACTCTTATATCGTGCAACACAAACTAATGGTATTCTATAAGTGTTTACAAGTGTCTGTAAGTGTGAACGGAAAGGAAAACCACTCGAAGCAGTGGAAGTTGGCGGGAGATAGCATCTGTACTTGTTTGCGGCTCTCAGCGCGTTTTTTGGACGTAGGCTAATGACGATAGTAAGTAAGTAAGTAAGTAAAGTGTAAATTTATATAGCGCATACTCAAAAAGATCTCTAATGCGCTTAATACATTTTGTCATCAATATTTCGCAAAAATGTATGTCTTCAGTTGACGTTTGAAGGTATCGAGACTCAGTTCTGGGTCACGAAGACTGTCTGGCAGCGAATTCCAAGTCGACGGGCCCGCCACAGAAAAGCGCCGACGACCGAAACTGTTCAATCGATAGCGCGGTACGACCAACTTCCGCTGAGTGGCAGAACGCAGATGTTGACGGCCAGTGACTTCTGCTGTGAGTGTACAACTGTCCACCAAGTACGGCGGAGCAGTTCCATGTAGACATCGATACATGAGCACTGCGAGTTTAAATCGTATTCGATCGGTGACATCAAGCCAGTGGAGCTCGTCATACATTAATCGCGACAAACCACTGTCGTACTTTCGAGTGTCAGTGACGATGCGGGCAGCTGAATTCATCACTCTCTGCAACTTGTCTGTTGTGACTCTCGGCAACTCAGCCAACACAGCGTTACAGTAGTCGACACGAGATGTCACAAATGCTTGCACGAGGGTTTTAGCCAACCCGACATCCAACGACTGCCGGACACGAGGTTCGTTTGAGGGATAGTGGAATATTCGCTTTACTCCTGCCTTCTTGAGTGTATGCATAAGTGTAGGCCTACTTTGGCTTACATGCAATGACTGAAAAAAGAGGACGACGCGCCAGTGACAGTGCCAGCTTTTTGTCGCTAGGGAGACATCAAGTGAATGGGACACCGGGCCAGGGGCATCGACATCAGAACTGACAGTCAAAAAATTGAAATAACGACACACATATATTATTACAGTTATTACCATGAGAACACGAAAACTTTGCGTAAGTAAGCGATAGTATCCTTTATTTGCTAATGCGGAATGCAGCAAATGAACTGAAGAGTGTCACCCGTTTGCACATGGCCTACATTTTCTTAACTGATGTTTGGAACAGCACGGATACACCGAATCGCATTTCAATCAAATGCGTTTCTTAGCTTCAGCGGCTGAGCGTACAAATTTCCCTGACATCTCTACCTTTAGCCGTCTGATTCGATAACACAGGAAAGATCAAATTTATCGCATTAAGGGACTCTTAATTAATGCGATAAATTTGATTAGGCGAAACCGACACGCTGTATAGGCCTACCCTCAACAAGTGTTACAGTACACCGTATCGGTTTCGCATCGGTTTCGCTTTTAAACCCGCGAAAATCCACTGAGATAGCATAACGTCGTCGTCACCCACGCATTCGCAGTTCTCACGCTGTAGCCCCATGCAGGTAATGTAACCCGAGCTCATCTTGGACACCGGATCTAATGGAACTGTAGGGAGTCCGATAAGTCGCGCCCTTACTTCCCGGGTTCAGCCACGCCCTCCGACGGCGTCCGACGTACACGGTGCGCCAATAAATCTCATTGGAGAAATTATTCGTTCATATGATGCTATCATTTTCTCATCTTGCAGAAAAAAATCTAAATAGTAGTATTTAGTGTTAGTATTAGCACAAAACGATGAAATTGTATACACTATATATAATCTGTCATGTTTGTTGCTGATCATCTGAACTGTGTTAAGCGACTTTAACCTTAAAAATCTGAAACCTGTTACAGAAATTATAGGCCTATATTTCCGGAAGTGTAGAAGATTTTTTTCACCAATTTTCCTGTATTCGCAGTGGCAGATCCGCAGATTTAGGCCACATTTTCAACAAAATTTATTACACTTGGTTAATATGGTTTGGTTGAAAAATTACAACTGAACGTAAAGGTTCTTTTATAAAATAAACAGCTTTTAAACTGCTGACAAAAATTATTACGAAGTTGGATTTATTTTTCGTGAATATTCAGGAGTGAACATATACGTATATACGTAGGCCTATATTTACGAAAAATTGCACATTTAAGTTCAAATCCCTCTGTCGATTAAACTGCAGCAGTTGTTTTAATGAAATTTGCAGGACACGTTGAATAAACAACATTACTGCAAAATGTTGGCTGAAATTCGTGCTGCCTTTGCTGATATGCAAAAGTTTTCCCTGCGGAATTGTTTTATTGGCGCACCCTGCATAATACGCGGCGATGCACTGACCAGGGGGCATCCCGCCAAGCGACCGGCCGGCCAACAGCAACTAATGGCCCGAGAATTAAAAACAATCTCCGCCGCTTTATCGCCGTCGAGCTCTGCTGGACGTGAAAGAGGGACAGACGATTGTGTAACGTTAGGTCATTTAGCTACAATGACAAACTTTAAATAGTAATCGCCAGAGTTAAATACATTTTAACTTGCAATCCGAAAACTGTCTAGCACAATATTCTACATTATTTTAATATGTATTTTGATACAATTTGCAGTCTACGCGGTGTTTCATCAAAAGGCACCCTTTTCTTTCTTTCATAATTCGGTCAAATGATGACCGATTTAGGCCTATCGGAAATTTTTACCAGATGTAGCTGAGAAAATACTAATTCAAAATAATTTGACAAAAATAACTGGTAGTTAAATATTCTTTACTAGTCGTGACGTAGTGCTGACGTCAGTGACAAAGCAGTAGTATTGCGCTAAGTTGCAGCTCAATAGGTAACAGAAACGAACGAGATATAGTGTGTTCACTATCCGCGCCCACACCGCCCACGCAGTATATAGTTTACGGTACCTCACGTGTGTCCACTGTGTGGAAAAGATGGACATCGTCAGAACACCGGGCCTAACAGTAAAGCTCGCTCCGGGAAAAGACGATTAGAGCCGGCGCCGAGAGATGCGGGGATGAGAAGCTGCCTAGCCTCTGTGGCAGCTGTCATAGCATCATCATTCCTGATGTGCGTCCGTTCGATGAGTCACAGACTCAGACAACTTATGTACACCACACCGAAGCCCAAACTCCAAACCTTCGATTTATTGTTGATACGTTGTTCAGCTTGTTATACACAATTTTTACTACCGCTTTCAATAGCAAATTTAAAAGGGGGAAAGTAGAGCCTTCCATTATTGACTGGATGCATTATTTTTGCATAAATTAAAAAAATGAGACAAGGCACAACCCTTTACTTTTTCGCCCTTTTTTATTTCAAACTTCTGGATCCGCCACTAAGCGACTTTACATGTTAGAAAAGCATGATTAATTATGATGTCCCACTAGCGAGACAATTTGGAAACACAGAAAATCACAGATAATATTATTATATTATTTCTGAATTTTTGTGTTTCCAAATTTAAAAAAAAACTGGAAACACAGAAAACCACCGATAGTATTATTGCGTTGGCTCGCAAATTTGCCACATTCATTGAACGTCGAATAGCTTTACCTCCTGAGGGCCCTGACTCCCTGGTCAGGAGCGGACCCCCCTAGGAAATGCCCGTTATAGGCTCGCGCTCAATGTGCTCGCTATGCCGGTGTCCCCTTGCCCAATTCTATATACGCCACTGAGCATGTTGCGCAACATGTCGAAACAAATGGAGTAAGGGCCTATTATGTAGTGACTGGTGGATGGTCTAGGGTAGTAAAGCGCTGCTTCCTTGGCTTCTCTGATCTTAGTCACAAGTCACAACTGTCCAAAAGCCAGTTGCATGCTTATTAGTTGCTGCTTCCGCTGAATGAATCAACCATGAGTGGACCTTCAAAGCGCTTCACTGATGGAAATAGCTGTTGAACGTAGACAAAAAAACTTCAGGTCGCTTAATGCAAATAATACAATTCTTGCTGTCTTTTTAAATTTAATTATTAGTTTTACATGCAGGATGTAAAGATTTATACTTTTCCCTTACCCACGATAAATACATATGGCGCGGCTAAATCCTTCTCATTCACCTCTCGTTCTCTCTTATTAAGTTTTTTCCTTCCTTTTTTCCTCTTCTTGGCATATTTTCCACACTGGTTCTATTTCCGTTTTTTTCATTTTTATGCGCGAGAGCTAGCATAGCTATAGCTATAGCTCATAATAGCTATAGTAATTCTGTCTTGGTGTCTTGTGTCTTGTGTCTGTCTGTCAGGTCCGGTAATACCGTTCCAAGACCAAGTGAGATAGAAACTTCGGGTTTTCACCGTATGATAGCTTAGGGTCTCTAGTATTTCGTGACAAAATTTCGCGCCGCTGTGTTTAGGGCGTCCCCACGAACGAAGAGGTGAAATAGGGGCACCCACCCTAAAAATGCGTTATTTTGCCGCTATTGGCTCGTCTGCAATAAAAATGGTTGCAGATATAGGCACAGACAAGCTGCTTATCATAACAAGCACTGGTGACGAGCTTATTAGAAATGTCAAGATAAATGACCTTGAATGACTTTCAACCCCCGAAATAAGGAGTTTTAGTGAATTTGTCGCGATTTTGGACTGCGACGCACTGAATTGCGCCGAAATGGCGGGAGATAGACCAAGACAACCTGCATATAAAATTTTTAGCATTGAACGTAGATTTTAGCGGTTTAAGTCCCAATTTTCTGCGTTCAACGAGGCTGGCGCACGCGGGTGTCAAAGACGGGTACCCCTTAAAATCTGGTGATTTTGCGCTATTCGTTTGTCTAGCGTGAAAACACGCACATAGGCACAGACGTGCTACTTATCCTAACAAGCACTGGTAACGTGCTTTTAGTGGTATTAACATCAGTAAGCTTGAATGATCTCAAAATAGGGGATTTTGGTGAATTTTTGCGATTTTCGGCTGCAGAATAGTGAACCAAGACTAAATGGATGGACATACATCAAAATTACCTGCGAGCAGGAACTGCTGTCGGCTCTCGCGCGTCTCGTGATCATTAGCTCAGATTTCTTGTTATACTTTTTCTGGCTCTTTTTTATCCGTTTATTCCGGAAAATTCCCATGCAGTAGCGGTTGTAGGACTGGTAGTATTGTTAAATTACCGGTAACAAACGTTGATGGTTACTTACCGGTAATTTACGCCCCCTGTTCTCCAATAGACAGCATTATCACATTGATGCCTCTCTGGAGGATAACAGGGAAGATTATTAGACTGACCATTATGTTATTTACATAATTTTTATGCACGCGTATAATGGAGTTCTTAAACTTACTGTTCCATTATTATGTGTTTGTGTGCATTCCGCCTGGAAAGGGCGTCAGCGAAATGACCTAGGGCCTATATTGTGTCGGGTGGGACGTTAAACCCTACTCACTCACTCACTCACTTACCGGTAATTTGCGCGTATTTTACGCGTAAGTTACCGTTAACTTTTCCTTAGCGAAAAATATATTTTTATTTTACCGGTAATTTACCGGTAAGTTACCCACGACTCAACACTAGCTGTATTGATTCCCGGTAATTTACACAGTATGCTGCGGAGTCAACCTTAGGTGAAGCCGAATTAAAACAGCGAATTTGCTGCGCGATCTGCATGGAGTATCCTTTGGCGACAAATTTGTATATTGCTGAAGAGGGCGAACATTAACTAAGTTACAGATCTATCATCACCATCTTTCAAACCAGTAGCAGCGTCGCTTGGATTTGTCCGGCATTTATGTCATTTACGAATTGTCGGGGTTCTGGCTTTCTGGACTGCGGCCTGTGTTCTATAGTGGGGTCCACGGGCAGACCCTGGTGGGAACGAGGGAGGTGAGAGGTGAAACCCACCTGAAGCTGAAGGCTATTTTGCACTATGAAGACATGTTCTCACAAAAATGGCACCAGCATTTGGCTTAGATCAAATTAGATCAAAAATTTTATATGCGACAGAAAAGTATTTGTTCCGGCAGCTGCCAGACTTGCCGATCCGACTGCTATGCTGTCCTGATTCAGTGACTGATAAGGCCAATAGTCTGGCTCGTCGAGAGGGTGGGGTAAGAGGGGGCATAGTTCGAGAAAACGTGTGAAGCCGTTCAAAAAAAAACGTAAAAAGTCACGTTTTTTTGAATTTTCAAAAAAACGGAAAAAAACGTAAAAAAAACGTAAAAAACTTGCCTATATATAAAATAGCGGAAAGTCTTCCAAAAAGTCAGGTTGCAAAAGGCATTACATGTAGGCCTATTATGCAGCGACTATCGACTGTCAGTATTACTACATAAAGTTA
>Ga0209367_1009000_pt1 | contig 13619 bp, 8 predicted proteins | sample WorMetLIZISLAND2_FD_187412 | JGI IMG/M metagenome (GOLD analysis project Ga0209367, IMG submission 187412) | Marine gutless worms symbiont microbial communities from Max Planck institute for Marine Microbiology, Germany - Olavius geniculatus... ... | reverse complement strand
GTTTCGTCCTAGGGGGGCTATGTCCAGGGGGGGTTATGTCCGGACACCGGTAGCCAGAGCTAAGGAGGAAGCCAAAACGTTCTTCTGCTATGCTGGCAGCTCGCAGAAATATAATTCATTTGTCGACGCACTGGTAAAACGCTTATATAGAACGGACCGAAATATCAGCTAGATCGTCATTCGTCGAGCGAAGTAAATGGTCCCTTTTACGTCATTCGGCCAGCTAAACACATGACGTCATCGACGCACCTACACCTCTGCTCGTTGCATCGATCGTCAATTTCGATTGCGTTTCTTGAATAACGGCGTCAGAGAACTGAATCATAGGTCATATTTACGGCCTCGAGCGACCTTATTGAACTGGAAACAGAAGTGTTTCGTTTCTTTTAAAATTGGCAAGAAATAGCTGAATACACCACGAGTGTCTTAAAATTGTTATGTTTCTACCTTTTGCTTGAAAAAAATTAGTTATTCAGCAGATGACGATCGTATTCGGTGCAGACGAATGATAAGATATGAGACAATTTGCCTTGCAGTTTTTTCTCTATCATATCATATCATATATTCGTTTAATAAAAAGACGCAGCTTTAACACAAGATAGATAACACGTTCACTGCAACGTATACAAACGAAGAAACGTCTCATAATTGTCCGAAAGCTAAAAAGTAAAAACGACTTGACAAACTTACTTTTTAAAAACTATAGCTACAGACTGAGCAAGTGCATGGATGCATGGTTAAAAACTGTTACAGATCGAAAACGTTTTTTGCCTGTTTCAGAGTTTTGTCTGCTGAAGACTGATGGGAAGAGAAAAACGTTAAGTCCAAAAAGCTACAGCATCAGGATGTTCCGAACGCTCAATCTGTTTCCATTTTCAGCACGCGGAAGTTGCAATACTGCCTCTCTTTGCATTATAATATAGCTATGTTGCATCACAAAAATCTGCTCATCAGTTTTCTTCGACGTCGGAGAAAAGCTGTACACGCTGAAGAAGAAATTCCTTTCCAAGAGGTGTATGGACTATGGAACTCTACATGTCTCGTCTTCTAGAGAGTTTACAGCTATGCACAAAAGCTGAGACTATTGCCGGGGTCGATAGCTGGGCGCAAAACGTCTATGACTTTGCCAACTTGTTGAGTTCTGTTAGCCGAGGCGGTAATCACCTGATGCTGTTTTGCGCATGATCCGCACGCTGCACGTGCGTCGCTTCACAACAGACAACACTATACGTCATTGCTGACGACTATTGCAGAACTAGCTGACGGTGACACCGCGCGGTGTATGATCTGAGCGCTGAGCGCAAGATATGAAACATCAAAGACTGACACCGACACGTCCACGCGTGTCGTCAATGCTCGACGGCATGTGTGTGGCTCAAGTATTTCTGCATGAACGCAAGAAGTGTGCATGTCACTTACATCGACGTAAACGTACTTCACACTTGTGTTTATCGTATTAGTGTTATCGAATTTAAACAACGACTTACTCGAAATATCTCTTATTGGCAGCATAATACCATCTTATAGGGCTTACACCGCAATACTGCATGCAGCAGTTTCTGTTCAAGCGTTAAGCAGAAAGACATAACAACGATAATTGTTTTTGAATACACTTGTTACTAAGCCCGCCCAAATATTTAGACGTATATTGCTATGTAGCAAAAATAAGCAGCAGAAGGAATGTCTTCATTATTTCGCTAAAAATTACATCAAAAAGGAAAAGGTCAAACAAAACTCTGGTGTGCTTGATAGACCCCTACCTACACTATCGTTCAACGGTTGACTGAACCAGAAGTCTTCTGCGAGGCTAAAAATGCACCAAATTTGTTTTCAATCAGGGTTTCGCTCCGAACCACGGTGGAGGAGCTTATACGACGCTTCCTCAGACTCTATAGTCGCTGGGGAAAAGATACCTTCTCTGCATTTTGCACCCAATTCGACGCCTATGGCGTCTCGTTCACAGCGCTTCGACTTGCGGGCCTCCAATATTGAGGACGTTTCAACGTCACTGCTTTTAGCCAGAGACTCCACTTTGTACCAACTCTCTAGTCCAGTCTCTATGGTCTTTTCTTCTGTAATGTCACATTCTTTCTTTTTTATCATTTTCTAAGCCTTCATTACGAAACTTTTCTGAAGGTCTATAGGGTCATCTTGAATCTTTATGGCAGATCTACTCAACGGGCGACGAGGTTATCTTCCTTAAGTCTACAATTATGTTACACACTAGGACTAATGCAGTGCTGTAGTTATACTACGGTCAATAGCTACTATTGTTACTTTGCAGTTTTTACATTTTTTAAAATGATTAATCCTGTTTTCTTTGCTATCAATTGTGATTAAAGATTTTCAGTGAAAGTATCCTAGATAACAGAAAATGATGCAAAAATTGTGCATACGTTAAATTATAATCTGCAGTGCACACGCCACGCCAGAGCGGCGTCACACACTGTCGTTCGTGACCTTTCTTGGCTTGACCTTTGACCTTCGACCCACGAGTCGTCCTGCTCTGTCGCACGCGTCATTCGTCGTCGGTCTGCATATGACGTACAACAGAACGACCGACCTGGCGATTCTTATGTGTCAGGACGAGTGGTGATGCGCTGCATGGCGACGGCGGGCATCGTATATTACAGGCCTATAGCTATAGACAGCACCTGCTGCTGCTGCTGCTGTTGTGTACTTGAATGACGAAAACAGAACGCAGCGTGCTGAAGATAAGCGTCGCCGATCTGTGGATCGACAGTCCGACTCATGGATAGTATCGATGACGTACTCTCAGCAGTTCGCAAGAATATCAGCAATACATTAACCGCATTATGACTTCCTTCAGAATATATAGACCTACACTTATATTCATGTAAGACATAACGATGAGAATCAGCAGATGCAAAACCGAGCGTTTTTGACGCTGCCAAGGGCCGGTCGTTATCTATAATGATTCACGATGCAAATTACGATCAACTTCAGTCGGCAGAAACTTGCGTCGTGTGTTGCATTTTTGTAGGCCGTCGGTATAGGCTATACGCGAGTTTATTTATTAGCAATATTTTTTTCTCAATGATTTTTAATTGTGTCGACGTTTTTCAGTTTGTCCAAGACTTATGCTTACGCTTATCCATTAAGGCTAACCGTGAAAAAGAATCATAACTGCGATTCGAAAATGTTTTGCTGCACACAAAAAAATTTCTGTAAATAAGTAAGTCAGACAGTAAATAAATCTGTTTATTTCATTAGCGGCAGAATATCGCTTCCCGTTCCATAGTTGCATGTAATTAATTATACAAACATATGCAGATAACATATTAAATTAATAACTTGAGTTTGCTTTGGGCGTACACATTTGGCCCACACTTTGTAACGATGTCCGTGTACGGTATTAGAAAATCGTAATGATGCGTATACTACTATTAAACTCAACGAATGCCATCAATAGGCGTGACCGACCCACTCAGTGTATTATAGGACTATAACCTATCGAGAGATATGAAGTAAGTTACGTTTTCGTACCGGTATGACCAAGTGTAAACTGCATTTAACTTGAGCAATGTTCGCTTCCAGCAGCCTGGCACACAACTCATATTCACAGTCGTCAACTCAAGTCTCCTATATGCTGTTGTATAGGCCTATTGACGATGACAAGCGCATTGTCCATTAGCAGATTGACCCGACACCGCCATGCACTTACTGCGCTGCAGATGACAACGCAGCCACAGCACATACGAGTGAAATAAATAAACTCCGAATGGAATAGACCCGTATGGCAAGAATGGGTGTCCAACAAAAAACCGTATACGACAAAAACTTTCTGTTCCTTTTCAATTCATCTTTAAATGATTAAACGACAAATTATGTTGGTTCAGTTGCTGCATGACACAATTCATATTTCACTCGTTAGTGACGAATAATATGAATAACAAGGGACGGAAATATGGCATAGAAAAAAGTTTTGGCGTACATAGTAGACAGTGGTGTATTTAGGGGGGCATGGTGCGATGCCCCCCTTTGGCCCAACCATGAAAATTTTTTACAGGCGACTTTATATGAAAAGGTGCGTTTTTGCCGTTTACCAGCAAATTTCAGAAAAAAATGGGCGAATTTGCGGCTTTCATTGAACGTTCAAAAGCAGTGTTTCAGCTTCAGGGGGACCCCCGTCCAGGGGCTCTGCCCCTGGACCCCGCTGGGGGCTCCGCCCCCAGACCCCCGTTATAGGCTCGCGCTCTGCGCGCTCGCCATGCCCCCCTTTGCCAAATCCTAAATACGCCACTGATAGTAGATGTGTCGGGGGTCTGTCATGGGAGTTTTTTGTCTATATTTTAGTAAATATCGTTTCCAAATGCAGTTCAGTGAGTGCTTTACTTTTTGTTTTCGTTGCTTTTAGCTATGTGAATTGTGGGCGTTTTAGAGAACCGCGTTTTGACGAGAACGAATTGTGTTTATTCTATTTACCGCAATCGCTGTTTTACATCGACGTGTGTTCATTAAGGTCTTTTTTATTCATGACATAAGTAGGCTACATCCGCTGCATTGAAAACCGTACTTTTATTATGTTTGCTGACAGTTGCTGTCCAAATCTTTAGAAAATGGTGGTTTTAGCCCAGCACCAACTGACATCGTTGGGCGCACGAGCGAAGTTAGTACCATACACGTCGAGCCGGGTTATAAAAGTCTGAGATGGATGCCGTTCGCGGGCATAGCGCCTGGGTATTTAACCAAGACACTCAGACGAGCTCGACTGTAAATACAACAGTATTGGTAAAAAAATAACATGTAATTGTCTGACATAATACATGTTTAAGCACTAAAAACATGGGCATTGCTATTTTTCGGCACACGCGTTGCAGTTGCAACGAACAAATAAGGACGAACAATAAGAACTGCACGCTATACCGCAGCTGTACGCCCGAGAACTTGCCGCGGTTCAGAGCGCATTACGAAAATCTGGATGAGCTGCGCCATCAATAATGCAGGCGCAAACGATGAAATCTGCTCAGCGACATGGAGCTAGGAGGTCGACGCCGAGCGGCTTAACACGCCGCAGCGCCACACGATGATGATCATCCCGCAGGCTGAGCATTAGATCCACACACAAGCGAACAAACCATACAGCACAGCACAACACATGAAACGACGTGGTCTTCCTGGCAACGCCGTGTACATAATATGCACAGTCAGTCCTGTACAGAGCGCATCACAATACCATTAGAGCGCTATCATCGTGATCATAATTTTTCGGGTGTATCATGTATGTAAGGCGACTCGCAGTCTATAGTCTGCCGGTCCAGTCAATAAGCAAGCCGCAGCACGGCGCAGCAGCTGTCATCGACTTAGTTCACGGTTAGCTCGCCCGGCGTCGGAGGACGTTATTTAGACGTCCGTCCGCTGCAGCCGAAGTTTTATTGTTTCGCCGCTACCAGCAACCAGCCGGGCAAGGGCTTGGTCTGAGGCTTTAGGCCTATATAATTATATATGTTACTTAGGTCTGGTGATCACTGCAACGTGAGCTGGCATTGCAATAAGAGGCACGCATCATCAATGTGCTTCCAGCCTCAGACGCCAAGAACTCACCCTGCAGTCTTTACTCTATCCAGTACATGAGAGTCGACGGCGTCGCCGGCGAGCAGTAGCTGGCGTTGTGTCAATCTGAGACGTACGGACGTAAAGCGCGACGCTGTCGACGTGCTGACATAACTAATCACCGCCACGGACCGGGCGGACTGGCCGGGCACCTGTTCCTCCTGCGTGGATCCGCGATGTCGGACCGATATTGTATACAGGTGCCGACACCGACCGACCAACTGTGTGGTCGAGGAAGTTGGGCTGCAGAGGCTGGCGCGGGGTCCAAGGCCGTCTGATCGATGAGTCTGATTATCCGCTGCGGTGGGTCTCTGCGTTTCGTCACGACAACTATCGCCGACAGGTGATGCGCTCGCATGCAGAGACCCTCGCAGCTCTTATGATGTATGTTACGTGCGCCGCGCTCTGGCAGACAGGCGTCCGTCCGTCCGACCTCCTGGCCAAGGGTTCGTCTCGCAGACGCCACTGCTCAGCTGAATATCTGCTGCGGCAGCGTCACCGGCGACCGGACGACTCGATAGAGGCCTACACGTAGTTCATTGATGTCCAGCTCGTGTTTACAAACAGTCTACGACGACGGCGCTCGCCCAAAACTCGCTCCTCAAAGACTAGATAGAAATCTGAAAGAACTAAGAACTGAGCATCTGTGGATGCGGACAATGTCGAGATGCCGGATGTTGTTGTTGCTGCTGCTGCTGCTCTGCGCTAATCGCTCACTCGCACCCCCGGAAATGATATGCGACGTCGACGTGCGTGAAATTTCAGCGGAAATAAGTCGCCATCGAGTCGGCAACTTCTGTTTCTCGTGCATGTGCGCTAAAAAATAGGCGTTTTTTGTCCGGCGACAACTGGCAAACTTCGACGTAAATAATGCTCAATTTGATACCGACAAAAATCAATTAAGATCAATGCTCGACTTAATCCATACAAGTAATCAAGTTCTACAAAGACCAGAATGTTCTACAGTGTTTTGGCGACACTCGCTAACTTTTGATGAAGATGCGGTGCAAAGCGAGATCTACTTTCAGTTCTCTGTACACAGTGGCGTCATTTCAGTAAATCGTTAGAAGGGTCCCAGTAATTCTTGGGGGTCTCAGTCTACGTAACATATTGTTTTTGCAGCAGTAACACTGTTTCAAAGGTACAATTTACAGGAAAAAGTTAAAATTTCAAATTCTTGGGAATAACCTTTTGATGGCAAGTCGTGTCTAGAATAGTTGTACCACAAATTATTAAAATCCGATAATCCGCCTTTATGTTATGATCGATAAATTTTTGTGTGTTTTTATGCTCCACAGTGTATATACGCTGCTTACACCCGAACGACTATTAGAAAGCAGTAATTGTGCAAATATTGCATCTTTAGGTGTCGACTTATAACTCGCCATCAGTACGCTGTCTATAGTCACATGCGAGGCGTTATACGCTTAGTGCTTATGTCTGCTTAACCCACTATACCGAAGAAACCGCCACTCAGTCTGAACTATAACGATCGTCATAGTTTTTTTCCATTAAGTCTTCTTTGGGCTAGGTCGATTATAATACAATTTTTGTTCACATAATCGTTGACTATGGTAATGAAACCAACATTTTAAGGAATGCCTACAACATTTTATAGTGGCCAAAATAGTAAAAAAAAAACTACTGCTAGGCTACAGCTAGATTCAGGACTTACGGGCTAGTTATTGTCCAGCAAATATAATAGTAAATTAGTAGCCTTCTTTCAATTTAAGTATATGTTCGCTATGCTTGGTCGCTATCTGTGCTTTGCTATAGCTTATGCTACGACGGCTGCTTTTACGTAATTAACGCGTGATGTGGCGAGGTAAGATCGTGTTGATTGCGATTTCTAAATCTAGGTAAAAGTAGGCCCTAGAAACCGGCGTGGTTGGTTGTCAATGGAAGGATGAAAGGAAAGATGAGAGGCGGGTTGCAGCGACTGCGGCGTGTCGTCCCATGGGACGCGCCTTGCTGCGATGTCGTCTCGCTTTCAGACTGATCAGACCGTGCACTGGCCGTCACACAGAGCAGCGGCGTGGAACAATGATGCGTCATTTTAATATGGCGATGACACCGTGCAGCAGGCGTGTGTGCGAGCACTGGTGGCATCGTGTCGTCGAATGTCATCTACGGCTTTCGACCACACTCAATGTAAGTCCAGTCTATACCTAGACCACACACCATGCACACGTAACGTCATTGATGAAACTCGCTTCAATGGTGCTGTCGTCGTTAACTAATCATGCAAAGCCTATATACACTCCATTGATGCTTGCAGCTCATGGCATAATTCCGATAGGCATCGAGCGTAACAAAGAAATATATAGACGAAAACAGATCGGCTATCGACGAATCAAGCTCGACTTGACCTATTAAGTTATTAACTTGAATTTTGGTAATTAAATATTTTCCATGTTTTCCCCCATATTTGTCAATGGAAGGATGAAAGGAAAGATGAGAGGCGGGTTGCAGCGACTGCGGCGTATATTTTAAAAACGAGCTATGACATTGATGAAACTGTGTGCGTGCTAACGTGTTCTTTTTCGACTGCAATTATTACAATTATCCAGTCATTGAAAGTCAACAAAGTTTTATCAGTGTATTAATTTTCTTATAGTAACGCGGATCTTAAATAAAATTCACATTTCACTCGACTCGACGGTAGTTGAGGGTGAATTGATGTTGTAGATTGGCGCAAATGGCAGTGGTTGAAACACAGTATAGTAGATACCGGCAATAGTTATTGTTGCACAACTTTCTAAAATGTGAAAATTGTAAAAAAAAATCTATTTGTGCAGTTCATTCACACTTATTACGCTAGTTTCCACTATTGATCTTTTATTCTGTTTTTCTTCTTGCACAAAAATGGCATAGTTAAACCCGACGTTCACTTCCACGTTTCACTAGCTTACCGCGTGGCATCTGTGCGCGCATTTGCAATGTCATTAGAACGTCATTTAGCATCAGTCGATAACACCATTGCTGCAGTACCACCGCCAACACCAATAGCTACATTAACACCACACAGTCAGAACACAGAGAACTAGGACGAGATGGTGCAACCTGTCCTTGCATGCAGTTAGAGCAAGTCCATCATTTGTTCGCTGGTAGTGGCAGATTAACGCCAAACCGCTATTAAGACATCCAGCTAGCTAATCCGTGCGACCGCGCCGAGTTACATCCGACATTGTCACCGCGCTGGCGGGATTCGCTGAGCCGTAACGACACTTCAGTTGACTAGAGCCAGGGTCGTGACCTGCAACGACCACAGTCAGTCATACGGCGTCCACACGGAGACGAACTGACAACAGCAGCGACCCATTAACACACCGCACTGCAGCACCCGTGCCGTCGATTCATCGTTTGACTTTGATGGCGCGCTCTTTGCCAACAACACTCATAATGTCGTCAGGTCATGTAACCACAACTTCTCGTTGTCGCCTAGTTCCGTCGTCGATTCGCCGTATTTCTTCTCCGTGTTAATTGCTCTCCTCTGCATTTACAGCCCGTCTTCAAAGTGAACAGCGATCAGAATGTCTTTGACATTTTGAATACAAACGGATTACAATTTTAACTACAATTTTTAACTAAGAAAGTATAAAGATATGCATTAAGCTTTATATGGTATAATTATTTTAATGAAGATCTAGTTCACTTTTAGATGAAACTGTAACAGGACTACTTCACGTCTGCTTCAGTGATATTTAGTTTCAGTGAAGTCATATAAATAAATTAACAAACGAAGAAACAAAAACAATAAATAAGCGTCAATTAAAAGGTAGTGTGATTGAAGACCAGTGCGATTAACGATCAGTTTTCTCAAAGTTGTATAATTCACCGTATTTTTAATAACGGTCAGTCGTATTATTATTCAGTGGCGGTTTTAGGCCCGGGCCGAGGGGGGAGGCACAGGCCCCCTAGTTTTGCTCCAATCCCTCTTCCAGTTTCGTTGCCATCCATGATTTTTTTGCAAAGATAACACAAATATCTGATGCCTTTGTTTTTTCAAAGTTTCGAAAAGTGGGAAATTTTGCGGCTTCCATTAAACGTCCAAAAACCAAAAATGCTTCAGCTTCAGGGGCGAACCCTTTGACCCCCTGACCAGGGTCTCTGCCCCTGGACCCCGCTGGGGGCTCTGCCTTTAGACCCCCGTTATAGGCTCGCGCTACCGCGCTCGCCATGGGGCCGTGCCCCCATATTTTGTGGGCTAGAACCGCCACTGTTATTATTTCGTAATTACCAAGCATTCGCGTCAAATATACACCGTAGTATCTATTCAACTGGAATAAACGTGTTAGCGGTCACTGCTGATGTGCAGATGGCCGAATAAAAGCTATAGCCTGCTGACAAAAGTGATATGATCTTCTACTCTGTTTGATCATCGCTGAGGCTAGTTTGACTTTGAGCAGGCATCATTTGATAGTATAGCTGCAGAGACGGAAGACAGCAGACGGCGACGTCGGTCAGGGAATGCGCGGAAACAACAAACCCAAACGGGACGCAAGGTTTAGTAAATCAAACAAGAGACTGCGCAGAAAGTAACAGAGCGAGTGTTGAAATGCGAGAGCGGTGCATGCTGCAGCAGTTTGTGTCTTTGCGATGCTGAGTGAAACGGCAATGCCGGGATCTGCGCAGGCTACCTGCAACCATCCCGAGTCCACAGCAACAGCAACGGCGGCAAAATGCGAAGTCACCAGTAACATGGCCTTAAGACTGATGTAAACGTGACCATTTTTTCTCAAAACCAAAACCAAGACCAAGACTTTATTTTTTTGTCTTGGAGGCGCCTCGAGACCTAGGTCTGGAAGAAAGTAGGCCTATGTCGAAAACTAAAGTTATTGTTAGTACTGTTATAGGCCTATACAAAAATCACGCTAAAAAGGAAAGTAATCACGAAATACTTCATCAAAAATCGCTAAACTCGCGGCAAACTCATGACACTAATTTACAGTCATACTGACATTTTTTTCGTAAAACGTCACTAGAAACATTTTTTACTCTGTAACCACTATAAGCACATCGTTCAGTCTCTTTCACAATAATGAATCTACTGTTGTTGTTTTTAACAAAAGTCAATTATTGTGTTCCATGAACAAATTACATGTAGGAAGTCACTTTGGCCAGTAAGCAAAACGGCCATTTGAGTTTTCGTTTTTTAGTGTTCAAAGTTAAAAAATTACCAATTTTGATTTTTAACACAAAAACATGCAACTTCACGTTGTGAAAATCTTGTGAAAATCAAAAAAATGTTCTCACGGCAAAATTCAATGCAAAAATTCAGGACAAACGCCTACATTCACGGTTTCCTTGAATTCCGTGCAACGCATCGAGCTCTCACAGCTGGGAGTTGGTTATGGATGCAAACAGTGCAGAAATGGAAAGCGTGTACTGTAATAACGACTACGCAAATCGGCCACTTGCAGCCGCTGAATCTGTTTATCTCTTAGCATCATCAGAACAACACAAACCGAGCGACGATGTTCAGACTCAACGAAAACAACTGAAGCAAGCAAACGAGCGCCGTGCAGGCATAGAGGGTTTACGCTTCAGATTGCAATCACCTGCATTAGGCCTACCTCTGCTGCTGCTGCTGCTGCAGCGTACAGCTTTGATGTAGTCATTACCTAATCTGATGATACCAGAGTGACCGGCGCCTGCGCGTCTGTGTCTAATAACAACTGAATGATGCCCGAGTTTTGTAACTTGTTATATACTGACATCTAATATTTAATATTTAATCAAACCCACTTTTGTAGACTGTTATATTCATTCAGCATATTTAACACACGTGTAAAACTTATGCAACGGTTTTTTTTCTTCTGCGTGTAATCACTTCCGTCTTCGAACGAGGCTGAAAAGAAAATTCATGTGCTTTCGCCCAAATGGCTGTAATCACACACCGTTGCAAATTGCAACTTCGGCGACAAAGAAAAAAATGTGATATCAACTTTTGAAAACAGCATATTCGATGGAAATATGACGTCAAAAACTAACCACCACGTGATTGGCGTGTCAAATAATGATACAAACTTGCAAGATGAACCTGTTACTCGTAAATATACGACAACTGAACGCGCCCGCAAAAACATCAACTGACAGCTGAATAAAGTCCGTATGTTGGTGACGAAACACGAATTCAAACACCAGCCGAACACTTTTACGAACAGAACAGAAATTATTAAAAATATCGAAGAAAACAAGATACGCAGCATTACAGCGGAACAAGACCTTGTGAAAAATGTCGCGACGCCTTTGTGCAGCGGCGCAAATCACATCGCAATTAGCGAATGTTTTTTAGCGGCCGAAGACACGCCTCCGCGCAGCACATCTGAGTGCGGGCGGGCGCGCACGCGACAAACCGGAAACGTTTGTCGAGTGGAGTGGCGTGCAGGAGTGGTGCGCTTTGTGAACGCCAGGCGGCGCTACATGGGATGTTAAAGGTCGGCGATCCGCCTTGAACCGGCACTGGACACGGGTCGACTCATTTCAAAGCGAGAAGATAGTTCCAGCATTTGAAGTCTTTCAAGAACAACATCTAGAACTAATGTTCACATGTCACTCTTAATATATAGTCGGTCCTGGATGAACCTGGACTTTGAACACTGACTCTAAGCAGTGATAACAAACGGGAAGTCATATTAATCGAATAAAATATAACAATATAAGGTTATAAATTAATTCTCTTTTTTCTGACTAAAGATTACAATATAACTTATATGCCTAGCTTTCGTGGCATATAACTTACGTCTACAAATATCCAAAACAAAACAGTGAGAATGCACTTAAGACAGAGAAGGAATCTGACAATATAGGCTGCGTGCTCATGTCGATCATGTCAGCATATGTGCGTCTTGGGGGAAGGTTCAAGATTGCTTTCTGGCACCGAGGGTGTGGACGCCCCTGAAGCTGTCTATTGGGCAATTTTAGCTGTAGATGGAGGCAAGAGTGTTTGCAAAAGGTGTTGCTCGTTATTTCGGTAAATTTCGTAGTGACGGAAAAGTACTAACTAAGTAAACGTCATGCGTACGTGATAGTAAGGGAAATTATCGGCTTCCGTCGTCGTCGATTTCACGACTCGTCAAAGTTAGCCAAGACAGACGTGGACCGACGTCTGTACCCGAGAGACCTCGTGCCTTCCAGCTGACGGCGAGCAGAGCGGCAGGGCGCCCCAGGGAGGGACGGCCGCGGGCTACATACGAGGGCGGCGGCTGCAGCAACAGCGCTAGCTGAGTACGACTCTCTCCCACCGCATCCGGTCGACAAGACACGACATCGTGAGCCAGCGACCACGTCAAGCGTGAAGAACGCCCAATAGGCGACTCTTTTGATATCACGCCGGCGACGACAGTAGGCCTATGCTGTTGCAGCGCAAGAGAGGACTCAGCAGCAGGAGGCAACAGACTGCACTGCGGACTAGCGCTAAGCACCAAACTCCACTACTTCGATTTTTATTACTAAGCGAACATTTATATTATATCACACTATCATTACACTGTAGCCAAGGAAATCACCACTGATGCTACATCGGTTGTCTGGAACAGCCTGCCAGAAGACGTTCTTTATCACTTGCTGTGTCGCCGTCGGTCCTTGGACGTTGAGTAAAGCAGGAAACCTAGACACTCTTTGTCACTGAACTTATTCACAACTGTAACGTGACCCGTTAAGTCTTTTTTTCAATTTTTCTGTAAAACGAAACTCGTTTAATATAATATTATTATTAGGCTACGCTATTATTATCTACATTTCAGGCGTCGCATATCTTTCTGATCAGACAACGGGCGGGTGATTAGTAGTTTAGCACTCTATTATCTGCGGGACCGGAGTTGGTTTGGTCGCATTTTGTTTTCTTGCTGCAGCTTTAACTGCATCAGGTTGCTTTGACGCTGGCATTAGCCGGTCCTGCTTCGTTTAGAACTGGAAAAGCTGCACAACCCTAACCCGAACCATAAACTTTTGAACCGCAAGTTAGCACACTAGTGTTGGGGCGTCCATCCCCTGAGCAGCAGGAGGCAACCAACCTTCCCCCATCTTGGATGCCCTCCCCT
>Ga0209367_1008999_pt1 | contig 13619 bp, 9 predicted proteins | sample WorMetLIZISLAND2_FD_187412 | JGI IMG/M metagenome (GOLD analysis project Ga0209367, IMG submission 187412) | Marine gutless worms symbiont microbial communities from Max Planck institute for Marine Microbiology, Germany - Olavius geniculatus... ... | reverse complement strand
AAGAGGAATGAGTAGATGGACGAGCGAGAGTGACGACGGATGAGGATCGAGTGTTACGTTGTGGCTGGAGAGAGATTAAGTTATACAGGTAAGGAGGTAAGGAGTCCGAGAGTTGCTTTCCTGCCTACATTTTTAAAATTTTTTTTCGATTGTTTCGTTTATTTGGCTGTATGACTTCTTGTTGGAAAAAATTAACCGGATATTGGTGGCGACAAGTTGGCTACCACGTCGATAAATCCATGACGCGACACGAGAACCTAAGCACTCAGTGCAAAACGCTTGCGCACTGAGTATCGACAAAGAGTACTATAAACATAACTGGGCGATACTCGTGGACGTTTTACGGAAAATGGTTCCGATTCAATTACATATTAATCGATTTTAGATAGCATTGCCATTATGAGGGAAATAGCTACAACTCGATAGGCCTATATCTGGCCCGCAAGTGTCACTAATAAGTGCTATTAATGTTGCTCAATGTGTAGGCCCCTACAGACTGTGCATTATACATAATCGCACAGGCTAATGGATCCAGACAACGTACGGAAATAAATACACTGCTGAAGAAACTGCTTGGAATATCTTACAGTGAACTACGTCACAGTGTAAGACAAACGCTTAAGTGAGGATTACTGGTTACTTCAGTTGATAGGAATTCATAAAGCTACAATGTAGGCCTAAGCATTTTTCGAATAGCCCAACTCTACCACAGACGAACTACGGCGGCATTTCTTATCGCGGCGCGACTAAATGGAACAAAACGATCAATAATTATCAGTCAATTATTGACTAATCAGTTGATGCCGCTACAGAATGCAATATAAGCGCGCTCTGTTGGAGTTGACGAACGTCGATAGACTTGCTAGTTTTCGCCGGCTTTGTACCAGGACATGTTCGACCAGTTGACGTCGAACTAAAGTGAAAATTGTAAACGCTCAACTTGTAGCAAACTCGTATACCCATCGTAGCGAACTGTTAGACCCCTTTAGTATCAAGTTTAAACTCCCTTACTTGATCGGTTGTTTACTTGTTGTAGAAGTAGTGCAAATTATTTGTCGTACAAGTTGTTAACAAGTGGAGATTGAGCTTAAGTGATTCTCCAGTCTGTTGCAACTGACGACCGACATTAAAGGCTACCTACATGTGCGACGAAACCTAGCATAAGACAAAAACAGTGCAGCTGTCAATCAACTCAGTTTTGGCAGCGCCATCGCACGAGACGCCACCAGGATCGTTTCGTGCGATGGTGCTGCCAAACCCGAGTTGATTGACAGCTGGGCTGTAGGTAACTTCGCTTTGTTTTTTGTCGCCTGCGAGGTTTCATCGCGCATGTAGGCAGCCTCTTATTGCACGGAACAGTGAAGTTCGACAGAATAGGCCCATACTATTCGTTTCAGCTTCAGCACCGGTGTCGGCAGTTTGAGCTGAGCTGAGCCGTGGACGTTGACGGTGACCGGTGACTATGGCGATGACGTCGGCATTCGCGTTCAGCTCAACACGCGGCGGCAGACACTACACCAGTGTCGACGCATGTCACGTGACGCCACTGTCGCGCTACTGTGCACCGATCGCTCCACCGCTTAACTCGATGACGTCATCACACGCCGACTTTTTGCAGCCAACCCCACGACAGCAGGCTCAGGCGCGACGACAACAGACTCATGCGCGACGGCAAGGGCAGAGGTCGTCGGCGCAGCGTCGTCGTCTTGGTCGCCGAGCAGCTATGACGTTATTGTACGTCGCCTCATCCTCGCCGTCGGTGACGTCATTGTTATCGGCTAATCTCTGAGCGTGACGTTATTGTTTAACTTCGCGCCATTACGTCATCCTTGTCCTCGGTGACGTCATCGTCCGTGCAATGTCGGCGGTCAGATCGCTCTAAGTCCGGCCGCACCAGTGTGGTAGCACCGCCCCGGCCAGTGGCTCTCGTCAAGCCCAGCTGGTACTGCGTTCCTCTGTCTATATACGCTCGAGACTGTAGTAGTATTTTGTCAGTCTTCAGTCTGGTTTGCGTGCAGTTCAGGGAATTAACAGTGTAGTGTCCGACAGGAAGGCCGCTGGTCGAGGTTTCGGTGATGGTGAAGCCGAGCTGGTACTCGATGACGCCTGCACACAGTATGACGCAGTCGTTCGACGAAACTTTGTCCATCAGCTCCACCGCGCGCTGTGACTCAACCACATCTTATTCTACTTCATCATCATCACCATCGACGTCATTGTCATCTTTGTCGTTATTGTTGTCGTTGTTGTCGTCGTATTTTTTTCGTTGTTGTCGATGTCGTCGTCTTTGACGCCGTCGTTGTTGCTGTTGTCGTCAGTGTTTTCGTTATCATCATCGTCATCATCAGCTCTTGGTCACAGACTGCGCATCAACGTCTGTGGTCAGTACTTCGAGACATTTGTCTGGCTGCTTGATCGTCATCCGTCGACGCTGCTTGGCGATGCTGAGCAGCGTTTATGTTTCTACGACGCCGCGCGAGATGAACTGTTTCTCGACAGACATCGGCCTACCTTCGACGCCGTCTTTCTCTACCTCTCCTGCGCACGGGCGTAACGTTAACACCACTCCGACCTACTGTGAAACTGGAAGCGTTATTGTTTTGGCAGTCTATCTTTGGTCCGTATATAACTAAATACAGTCCTAACTTACCTTCGAGGCGGTCTTTGCGTACTATCAGACCGGTGGAAGGTTGCGTCGACCTCACGACGTACCGTACGATGTCTTCTACAACGAGCTGGAGTTCTACAAACTCGAGTCAGGTAAACTTACGTCGGATTAGACTATACAGGGTGGGCCAAAAAATGGCACCATTTTTTGTACAGCTCATAGCTTCACCAAATATTAACCGATTTTCAATTTTTTTCACTGCCAGAATCAGGAGATAATTTGCAATAAAACTCACTATAGATCTAACCACACCCAGAGGGTGTCACTACACTACCTTGTGAAATGTCAGTGTCTTAAAATTAACAATTAAAAACGAGACGACTTTTGTAACAACACATTAAAAAAATTAACAACAGAAACAACGCGCTTGTTGTTTCAAAAAATCACATCTCTACAGTTTTCACATCACATTTTTACGTGTCCGTCTTGCTGCTGGACGACGCATCGAAGCCGGCGACGCCACTGACCAATTTCGCGATCAACCAAACGCCGCGGCATTTTGCCCCACTCAGCGACAATGGCTTTCTTCAGCTGGTTGACTGTCGTGAATCAACATTGATAGGCCATCTGTTGAAGGGCATCCCGTACAGCATAATCAACTGGATTTAAGTCTGGGTTGTTTGGGGGCCACAATGCCAAGCTCGATCAACGTTGATCACGCAACCGGTCAGTGGCGTCGCCGGCTTGAGTGCGTCATCTGACATTTCACGAGGTAGTGTAGCGACACACTTGAGGTGTGGTGGGATCTGTAATGACAGTTTCATTACAAATTGTCTTCTAATTCTGAAAGTGAAAAAATTTTGAAAATCGGTTAATATTTTGTGAAGTTACGAGGCGTATAATAAATGGTGCCATTTTTTGGACCACCCTGTACATAATCTCTAAGCGCGCACGACCGTATCGCGAACACAGAAGAACCCGTTACAACTGAGAACTGTGGACAAACAAGGACTTCTGTGTTTTAGCCCGCTTCGTAAAAATGAAAAGCAGGGCTAAGTGAACTAAGTGAACTTTTTAAAAACCTGTTTTTGCTTTCTGCTTTCGGCTTGTGTTATTTCTGCTTGTCAGTAATATTTAAGTTTTCGTGTGAACCAATGATGTTAATAAAGTTTCTTTTTTTAAGAAATGACAGATGTTGCAGTAACAACATATTTGGGCTAACCGTAGGTTTTTACAAGCATGCAGACATGCAATTTATTGCAGAAGGAATACAGATTGTAACAGCAACGACGATTAACATTTTAATGAATTTCGTTTTGTATGAAACTCTAACAATGCAGAGTGATCGATCAGCATGTAGACATTATCTGAATACTACTCAGTGTATCCGTTACTCTGAATACGTTGCCATAGTGCATTAAACTGATGAAAATGTTGTAGAAGTGGTGGAGGAAGTAAGACGTTCTGAGGGTTGCGCCGACTCCAGTGAAGAGCTGCCCAAATCAGACGGAGTTCGCAACAGACTCTGGCTGCTGTTTGAGTTTCCAGAATCTTCCAAAGCTGCTTTCATCATCGGCATCATCTCCGTCATCATCACATGCAGTATTATATTGTGTTGTCTTGTCCTATTTTCTTTTCGTTATTTCTTTCGCAATCTTTTTTGTTCATCTGCTGTGTACGGTAACATAATGACCGAGTTCTTTTTGTGTCATATCTAGGTGATAGTTTTGGACTTGTTTTTTTCGTTTTTTTGTCACTACCTGCAAATGTTGTCTTTCGGCTTGGTTACTTTTCGTTATGTCTTATAAATTTCATATTGTTTATCTGGACTTTCTGTTCTTTTTGTATTTAACAAAACGAATTTATTATTCAGTATCATCTCCGTCATCATGACCGCATAACCCTGTTCCTTGTCTACACAGCCACATCGTCACTGAATAATTTCTAGTGCTTTTGGTTGCGGTTCTCTTTGCATTGGATCAGCTTCTATATCTCCGTCATCATGACACGATTGGCTTGGACTACAACATTTCTCGCCGAACAACTTTCATCGATACCGTTTTGTACGTCGCGCTCGGCTAGTTCTTTACTTTCCGTCGTCACTCGAGCTACTTGTTTTTTCGTGTTCTAATCGGTATCATTTCATTTTTAACGTTTAGTTTAATATGTGTCAGGACTTAAACATTTAGCTTAATGTCACGATTGTGTTCGTTGGTAGTTTTTGTTAGTTATTGAGTATTTTACTTTCCGTTGTAGACCTAATAATTATCCATCGTTAAAGCCGAATGTCTGCTCACACTAACATGTCACTCATATCCGTCATGCACAGCTGTCTTTTTTTCAGTTTCTGACGTTTTTTGTACATACTCATTTTTATTCACCGTAGAGGTAGGTAGCTGAAATTTCTATCTTTAGTTTCTGACGCCTGGTTTGAGTTTTCTTTTGTTCAGCTCAGTTCTTTACTTTGCGTCATCATGACGCTGATATCAATCGTGCTATTCTGCGTGGAGACACTGCCGTACTTTGCAATGACGCACTGCGAGCGTGATGAGGCGCCCAACTTCGCCGACCCATTCTTCATCATTGAGACCGCCTGTACTGCTTGGTTCACCCTCGAGATCGTGGTCAGGCTCGCTGGATGTCCGTCCAAGCTGGACTTCTGTCGTTGTTGTATGGACAAGTCGTCTCACTATATACAGTGAGATGTCACGATGTTGTACACTTATCGTATAGGATTTCCATTCTTCGTGGACTTGCTGTACAACTTGTTGTTCATTTGCTGTCTGTAGATTGTTTTTCCAAGCTGGATTTCTGCAAGGACGTGAAGAACCTCGTCGACGTAGGAGCGATTTTGCCGTACTACGTGACACTGATCAACGTTCTGCTGACAATGAGTTGCGAAGGCGCAAAGTCCAGCGCTTCGCTCGCTTTTCTTCGTGTCACCAGACTTTGAAAAGGCATGAGCGAACAGTCTTTTCTATAGTTCTCTCAAGATCCTTCGTTATTAGTGGCTTCTCCTATTAGCGATAAATATATTATTATAGTTTGGTCACACGAATTAAGGCGAACGTTGCAATATTTTCCAGGTTGCTGTAATAGACCACTATAAGATTTGTCAGCTTTTTCAAAAAACGATGAATTTGTAGTTTGGTTACAAGAATGTAAGCCAAACGTCTCTTCTAGATTGCTTAGCGTCTTTCTTTGCGAACTTACATGTAATTACAGCGGCATGGTCACAAGAATGTGAGCGAACAGTCTATTCGGGCATGGCACAGTCTGCTGTTAGGTATATTTGGTGTGAATAACAGGCTCTTCGAGTGGATATGTGTTGTAGTCTACATGTATTTGATTGTAAATTAATTTGTTCCGTGGAATAACAGTACGTTCATGATTGAGATCAGATTTCTGCCGTAGTTTAATAGCAGGCTCTTCGTGTTACCAGACTCATCCGAATCTTCAAGTTGACCAAACATTCCGTCGGTTTGCAGGTATTTGACAGTCTTTACCGGCATGCTGCTAAAAATAGTGTTCGTTATTTATGGCATTGTCGTGCAACAGGCCAGCGGATGATGTTAGTGACGATGACAATGATAATGACCATTGATGTATGAGTTCAAATTCTGCAACAGAGACATGCATTTCGCAAGTTGTTCCTTGTAGATAGACATAACGATGAAAAAATAACAAACTTTTCTTATTGTACATAGGGTTAGCTAAAGCAAAATTTAATCTATCAGAAAAAAACATGCGCTCGGTGCCACCATTCAGTGAAATGTTACTTTTTGGTAACAATATTTGCAGTTTTATGTTATCATTTTTTTGACGTCCTCTATCACGCACGTCATGCTGATAGTCAGGGATAGTGTAAAATAACAATATGAATAAATACATCACGACTGGAAACCTTTGTATGTTAAATCTATACATGTTTGCGAAAAAAGACATGTCTAAAATATAAGGCTTAGGTAAACCTAAACGTCAAATAAACGTACGCGTAAAAGTCAACTGAAACTTCTGTCCTATTATTAGAATTATTCCGAGCGCGATGACGAGTGCTTGATGTTAATCCAGGTTCTGATGTTGACATTTCGAGCCAGTCTAGAAGGCCTCTGAAACATAACCTATAACATTTGCAATCGTGATGTATTTTATTTATTATAATGTTGTTCGTTTATGATGATGGTGACGTGAGCCAGTCTGGAAGGTCTAGGACTGTTCCTGGTGGCACTGATGGTCGGTCTGCTGGTCTTCTCCAGTGCTCTATACTACGCCGAACTTGATCAGCCGGCATCACAGATCCACAGCACGGCGTTGCTACATCGACAACTACCACTGATCGGCTCGTCGATCGATCGTTTGATTGATTGATTTATTTATTCTCTGATTTATCTGCGTCTACTATTCGAACTCGTTTTGCCTGATGGCGAGCTACTTGATTAATTGATGGATTGATTGGTCGCTCGATAGCTTGACGCTGGTCACACAGATCCACAGCATTCCGGATGCGTTCTGGTGGGCCATAATCACGATGACGACGGTCGGATACGGAGACAAGGTTCCGCTCGGGCCGATCGGGAAGTTAGTTGGTGCCGCCTGCGCAATTTGTGGCGTGCTGACTCTGGCCATTCCGGTGCCGATCATCACCGGACACTTTAACCGGTTCTATGCCCACAAGACCGGGCGAGGCCGAAACATTTAGCTGACGTATCGTCAAGTAGGCCTAGGTGACATTCGAAGACTGTGACGATGACGATGATAGCAATAAAAAGGTTCAACTTGTCAATATTCTGTTCCGGGGAAGATGAGAACCCCTCTCATAACTACGCAGCGTCACCTGCCATATACAATCACACAGCGTCACCTGCAACTCGACTTGGGTAAACGTGCTTTACATGATAACCCCATCTCAGCCATACAGACGGTACTCCATTCAACTATCCCCGAAGGATAAAAACTGAATTGACTTGGGCGGTTATACTGCTATTCCTTAATATAAGTAAGTAAGTAAATGATTTATAAAGCGCCAAAGTCTCAGAAAGAATTAGGGCGCATAAAGTTCACATAATGTTATTAACGATTGCATCGTCTTATTTAATTGTCTGTTTTTACAACAAGAAAGTATTAAAATTTCTGCCAAAATACGTTATGAAACTAACGAATATCTTTATCAGCAAGACCATCCAGTAGGCCAATCCAGCGGCGACATGTTTTAAAAACGTAAAGTCCTTCCCGAGCCTTACGACCCATAGGGCGGCACTGATCTCAGTTTCCTTAGCCTTCAGCCAGACACCGGTTTTTACACTGCGAGACCACGGATACGGAGCTAGTACATCGCGCGGTGTGCCTGTTTACGTCCCAGCTTTCGCTGGTACTCATTGCGCCTACCCACGGAGGGACGGCCAGGCTGAGTTGACCTGGGTGGATGGTTACATACCGGGATGGTCACTCATCCAAGTACTAACCGGGCCTGGTGTTGATTAACTTCGTTAATGCAATCAACGACGCTACCAACTGAGCCAGACCACCACCGACAGAATTCAGACAGACGTGGTATGGGCTAAAAAGTAGACGGAACAGAAAGCTGCAATTTTCCACAGACACGCCAAATTTCCGACAGAATTCCGACGGAAAAAATATAAGTGCTAAAAATTTCAATTTCTTCTCACTTTTTAAAATTTGGGATTTCAGCCCGAAATTTGGCACTTTGGACCAAAAATTTACTGAGAAGATGACAATTTTTGAACAATCTTTCGACAGCCCAAAATTTAAAGCCCTCTCCCGGCGACGACGCCACTGGGTTTATCCGGTCGAACAAGCTAGCACAATTTACCGTGACACAAGCAAAGATGTCGGCGCCTGGTGCCGACATGTATGCGACCGTCTGTCAGTTGTGAGCGTTTTAGGCACAGACAGTAAACTAGGCCAGAGAGTGGCTAAAAGTGAACCGACACAAGCGCGCTAAACGACACAGTGTCTGTGACAATCAGCGGCGTCGTAGGTTATAGCAGTTGAGGACAAAAAGTTGCTATTTTTCGACAGACAAGCTCAAATATTTTCTACAGACAGTGGCTAATTTCCGACACAGAAAACGGCTGTCGAATAAATAGCCCGCAGTAAGCTGTAGGCTGTTTATCCAGTCCAGCAATTTCACGAATTCGGCCTTTTTGTTTTCGAGTCACTGACAGACAGACGCACAAACAGACGGACGAACGAGACCCGTATTGCGTGCTATTAGGACGGCCGCATAAAAAGCCATTTAGCTACATCAGTAGCAACGCATAATGTGGTCAAGGTTCGATTGCCCTAAGGACGGCAAAATATTTTCCGGAAGAAAAATTATATGCTCATTGTCCGTTTATGCTGAAATGTAGGCCTATGCGTACTCTATTGCGTCACATATTTCGGTACATTATATTTTGCGTTATGCTATGACGTATTATTATTTGTACATAAAAATGCACCGACTGTGAAAATGTGAATTCCATTCTAAAAGTCTGTACACGTTAATGTGTTGTTGGATAATGGGATATATAACACAACAGTCATCTAGGCCTACTCATATATGTAATAGAGTAAACCGGTAACAAAGCACGATGACTGTACTCGTCCATGCTTACGAGAACATCTCCAGAAAGACGAATACGATGCAGACAAGAAATTTGAGCTAATGCTCACAGGACGCGCGAAAGCCTATAGCAGTTTCTACCCGCAGGCAGTCACCCATCGCAGTACTAACAGGGCCCGGCGTAGAGTAACTTCGTTTCAGCCGAAACGCGTTAACACCGAAACGCGTTAACAACTACGCCACACCACCAACGCCAGTACCGTGGCGCCGCCTTGTGAACGATATAGACTTGCCCAGGCTGAAAGCGCCAAAAAATCCATAAAACCCCCTATTTTGGCGTTTAAAGTCATCCAAGGTCATTGAATTCAGCGCCAATCGAAAGCCAGTATACGATTTCCTATTAGTGATTAATAGTAACCTAGGCCCTATCTCGCACCGTTACTGAGATACAGCGAGTTAATGGCCAAAAATCGCAAATTTTGCCCACCCTCTCTCATTTAGGGCCCTCGTTCGGGGTGACCCCCTTCGAATTTATGGAAAAGCGTCACGGTTCCTGAAACTAGAGTCTTCCGGGTAGCCGACGGTGAAGATTTGGTGATCCTAGCTTGCACCGTTTTTGCCTGATCCACCCGTGTGACAGACGGACGGACAGACAGAATTGCGATGGCTAAGACGCGCTGAAAGCAGTAGCTGCTTTCGCGCGTAAAAATGATTCAATGATAATATTGCAAATAAGACAAAAAATTTGAGCTAATGCTCACGGGACGCACGAAAGCCTAGTATAGCAGTTCCTGTTCGCAAACTGTCAGTCTATCTTCAGCCATTTTGTCGCGACTTTTACGGGGGTACCGCTCTTTGATGCCCTCGTGCGCAGATTTCCTTGAACCTAGAAAATCGACACTTGGACCGTCGAAATCTACGTTCAATGCCGAAAATTTCATACGCAGCTTGTCCATGTCTATCTCAATTGGTTTCGGCGCAATTCGCTCTTGCAATGTGTCTCGCAGCCCGAAATCGCCAAAAAATCTATAAAACTCTCTATTTTGGCGTTCAAGGTCATTCAAGGTCATTGAATTGGGCGCCAATCGAGCGCCAGTGTACGACTTCCTATTAGTGATTAATAGTAACCTAGGCCCTATCTAGCACCGTTACTAAGATACAGCGACTTATTGGCCAAAAATCGCAAATTTTGCCCACCCCCCTCTCATTTAGCGCCCTCGTTCGGGGTGACCCCCTTCGAATTGATGAAAAAGCTTTTCGGTTCCCGAAACTAGAGTCTTCCTTGCAGCCAATGTTGAAGATTTGGTGATCCTAGCTTGGACCGTTTTTGCCTGATCCACACGTGTGACAGACGGACGGACAGACGGACAGACAGACAGACGGACAGAATTGCGATGGCTAAGATGCGCTGAAAGCAGTAGAGCTGCTTTCGCGCGTAAAAATGTTTGTAGGCCCCTAAGATGCGTCGCGCTATACGCGCGCGACACACGGTATGAAAATATAGTTTCTTGCAACCGGCCACGACAGATGTGATTGTGAACAGTCAAACAGTCAAACGTCAGGCGTATGGTGAAATAATACACGGTGACGCAATAAGTTGGCTCGATCTAACCGTGCAACTCGACGACAACTACTTCTAGACGCACTGTGACGTTCCGTGCGTCGTGTATAATCAACGCTCGTTTGCTGTTCTAGCTTTACTTGCTAGTCACTGCGGTCAAATTGGTGTGGGAAATTCAGTCGATAAAACCTACAAATTCTTGTCCTTCCGGTTGCAACCTGGCAGAAAAACCAGAAAAGGGAAATAATTTTAATAAAAATTTCTTATTTTTATTTATGACATTTCGCTCATCATTGCGCAGCAGCTTATAAAATAACAAAGTGACACATTGAGTAGTACCCATAAGAACTGAAGTAAAAAAACTACACTTCTGCAGAGTATCTGAACAGATGCAGTCAGTTTTATTTAAGTAAAACTTCGAAAGCAAACCAAAAACTGCACAATATTTTTGAGAGGCCCAATAAAAATTTATGTACGGGTATTTTTAGAGACAAATGGAAACCGAAAGCACAGGACGTTTGTCAGCACATAAGCGTAATGAACGTCGGAAAAAAATGTTTTAAAACATTAAGCGTGCTTTAATGAAAAAAAATATTTAAAAGCGTTTGGAAACGTTGAATAAATAGTGTCTTACTTTTTACTTCACGCACCCCTTTTGATTAAATGCATCGCTCTCTTTTGCTAGGCAAAACTATAACTACTGATCTTACTTCATATGGTAACTAAGGTTTGGTTGAGGTTAAACTTTTCTGAGCCTCGACGCAAATAGTTGGGCGATAGGAAAAGCGTTCTGCTCACGAACAACTGCTGCAAAACTGATGTTAGTAACTTATGAAAGGTATACGAGCGTATGTCCATTTAACGGGTTAGGCTTAGGGAACACCGGAGTCAGGGACCCAGGCTGTTTCTTGTTATTGGCAAATGGCCAGAGCCCCCCAGTGCCATAAGGCTTTTATCAAGAATCATGGTGCGGCTAAAACAGGCCGCAGTCCTTGAGGTTGTTCTTAATGATGACGTCAGTGACGGCATCAAAGACGAACTGCACGTTGTTGGTGTCCGTGGCGCACGTGAAGTGCGTGTAAACCTCATTCCGATACTATTACGACAACAACTACAACGATAACTACAACAACAACTACTACTACAACAACTGATATACATACAAGAGAGAGTAAGCATGTAAAGTGCGTGTAGACTTCTTTGGTTTCTCGGCGCTTGTTCAAGTTCTCGAACTGTTCCTGAATGTACGCCGACGCCTCATCGTACGCGTTCACGCCTGCCACCCACAGCAGATTACAATCAGTTTACGTCGCAGCACCTAAGTCGCTATTTTATTACCGCAGATCACCAAACACAGCACACACATTATCTTTCTACTTTTGGACATCAGTGCAATTATTTCTACGTATATTTTTATTCTACTAGCTATACGTAGCGCGTTAGAGGTTATTTGCCGTTTTAAACGCGCGATATAAAGTACTTATTTAGGCTACCCATTTACTTACTTACTTCTTTGCCGATACTCTATAGATCTTACGATATTCACCTGGTTTGCCCACAGCGCAAATTTCAAACTCTTCATGTTAAGCGGCGAATTATAGTTACAGGCATTTTAATGTTTTTTAATTAAACACGTGACATTGACCATAGCAGTTTGGGAGACAGATGGAGAACAGATCTTGTAACAAGAAATTTGAGCTAATGCTCACGTGACTCGCGAAAGCCTATAGCAGTTCCGGTTTAGTAGTTTAGCGGACAATTAAGTGTTCACGCTAAGTTAATATACAAATACCAAATTCTCTATCTAGATCGCATACCGGTAACGATAGTACCGTGGCGCCACCTTGTGAACGATACAGACTTGTGTCGCAGCCCGAAATCGCCAAAAAATCCATAAAACCCCTTATTTTGGCGTTTAAGGTCATTCAAGGTCATTGAATTCGGCGCCAATCGAGAGCCAGTATACGACTTTCTATTAGTGATTAATAGTAATCTAGGCCCTATCTCGCACCGTTACTGAGATACAGCGACTTATTGGCCAAAAATTGCAAATTTTGCCCACTCCCTCTCATTTAGCACCCTCGTTCGGGGTGACCCCCTTCGAATTTATGAAAAAAAGCTTTACGGTTCCTGAAACTAGTGTCTTCCGGACAGCCAACGGTAAACATTTAGTAATTTCAGCTTGCACCGTTTCTGACTGATCCACCCGTGTGACAGACGGACAGACGGACGGACAGACAGACAGACAGACAGACGGACGGACAAAATTGCGATGGCTAAGACGCGCTGAAAACAGTAGCTGCTTTCGCGCGCAAAAACTAACAATTATTATATATGGTAAGCTCCGTGCAAAATGTGGACTGTGTAGCACTGGGGGTACAAAGATAACCGACAACTTGACGGACAACCCGGACACATTAATGCGTCCAACGACACCTGTCGTCGATGCCTATACGAGTACGTGCGTTGCGCGTTAAACATTGACGTCCGTTTCTCGTGGTGGGTCCGCTATAGCTAGGGGCCACTATAGCTAGGGTCCGCTATAGCTAAGGGCCGTTATAGGCCTAGCTAAACGTCATTGTTGTAACCTTCGTGTCCTTTTCTTATGTTTATCGTTGTAAGTGGAGAAATTATTACCCTTCTGCCATACAGCAACCTATTATTTTGTTGCAACACAATGCATTGATTTCAAAACACAGCGGCGTCTAAGAAAGTCTGTTTGCCACTACGACTCAGTCCTCATCAACCGTCTTCGAACTGGTCATACAAGACTTACAAATTCATATCTCCTAAAGGGAGAGAGTCAGCCAGAATGTGAAGCTTGCCATTCTCCGCTCACAGTCAAGTACTTTTTGGTAGACTGCACCCGTCACAGTGCAGCACGT
>Ga0209367_1008998_pt1 | contig 13620 bp, 15 predicted proteins | sample WorMetLIZISLAND2_FD_187412 | JGI IMG/M metagenome (GOLD analysis project Ga0209367, IMG submission 187412) | Marine gutless worms symbiont microbial communities from Max Planck institute for Marine Microbiology, Germany - Olavius geniculatus... ... | reverse complement strand
CGTTTCTCTCCAGTACAAACGAAGACGAGGGAACTTTAGGATTCCAATAAATATGTGTAAAGCAAACAACTGTCGCATCTCAATAGCGTCAGTTTTCACGGAGTGACCACTCTCTCGAACAGAATACAAATTTGTCTGTTCAGCAGCAAGCTCATAGATGAAATTGTCAATATATCTTTGAAAATACTGAAAAGCTGAAGGTAATTCTTTATTGTCTGTAGGAGTAACATGACCTGTCCAAGCTATCTGGCTGGGCTCTACTTTGAAACTTTTGCGGCTTCACTGCTACTTTGCTTTCAGCTGTGATTTCTTAGTGGGACCTGCAGACACAGCAGTTTCAATCTCATAGCTGTTTGTTTCCTTACTGTCACTTACTGGTTTAGCATCGAAAGACGCTCTTGGCTTCTGTGCACCTTTTCCTTTACACTTCATCTCAGTCAATGCACCACTATCTTTCACAGCTGCTGACGCCGTATTGCCTGATGAGCTTTCATCAGTCACTGGATGCAATTCTCTGCCACTTTTTGTTCGACATTTCTTCTTTCTGTCAGAAAGACTCTTCCGTGTAATTGTTCTCGATTTCAATGTGCTTTTTCTCTTATCTTTCCTCTTACTCGATGCAGCATTACCCGCTGCAGCTTCTGATGCCGTCTTCCCAGATGTGCTTTTATCAGCCGTTTGATGCAGCTCTTCTTTGTCAACGTCTGACAAGTCACTCAGTTCAAATTTGTTGCCATTTTCCATGGCAGTCAGCATAGCAACTGCTTGCTTCAGTGTGAATGAATGTTTATGCCTTGACATATTGTCTGAAACAAACAGTAAAACATTAAGCAGTAAGTCACAGTAAGTTTGTGTTTCCACAACTTTGCCATGAAGCATTACCACCAAGTGTCGTCGGGACGGGAGGCGGGAGAGCAAAGGTGAAAGAGTCTCTGGGAATACAAAATGAACAGTTTTTGTCAAAATTATTCAATTGTTTTAAGAGAAATCTTGAGAGACTGAGAAACACCAAGACAGGTCTACTTGTTGGCAGATGATGATGATGATGATGATGGACCTACTGGGGATGAGCCGGTCCCCAGGAAAGCCCGATTTGGTAAGTTACTGATAGGTATATATATTGGCAGCTTAACCTCACTGCACACTTATCCATTAGGTAACGCAAAGATAACACGCAGACTATGGCGTTGCGATTATATATTACATACCGACAACACCACCCTTTGGGTCATCATGTACTATATAAAGAACACCTGCGAGCGCATGAACTGTTGCCAACAAGCTTAAAGCCAAACAAATTTCAGGTTAAACTAAAAAAATTTAACGTTTCAGACACAATACCTTAATTTTTCTACAGTAATCACACTTTTTGCTGATTTATGAAAAATACATAACTTTGCACAAAATGCGACGCTTGTAAACAACAACAATACAACTTTCGACCTTGACATTGTGCTACACAGTAGACTGGTACCGTTCTCAATTTTTTTCTCAATAAATAAGTAACCTTGTACTTTACATATGCCACCGTGACTCAAAGGCAGCAAGTTACAAAACTATTTTTAACATTTCTTCAAACACGGTGTACTATATATAGTACGCAGTGACTGAAAGGGCTAATGGCCGCAGATGCACCATATGTGACTCGCTTAATCATTTGAGAGCAGTATGTCCTAAGCGGACGGGCGCACCGGTCCGTGTTAATAATACGACCGCTATGCTTACAGACCAGCACTGGCGTCCGCCAGACGACGAGCTGGCCGACAAGCAGGTGACCGCGAATAGGGTCGTGATAGACGAACGGCCAGTGAATATACTGTAGGCACCCAGACTGATGACTGGCCTGGCGCTAAATCAGCTGATATTTCCACTGAGCGCGATGGCGTATCCAGACCAAAGACTGACACTAATGCTGATGAACTGTTTGATGAACGTGATGATGAAGATGTGAATGTTGAAAACATATTGTCATTGTTTGATGAGTGTAAATGCAGTGTGATTAATGAAGCAAACGTAAGAGAAAATGTCAGTATGACTAATGTTCAGTTCGATATGCATTGTTTTGTTGCCGACAGTGATGTGTCATTTCACTTCGTTGATTTATGTGTGAAAAATGTTAATGGTGATGTTGTGAAAGTAAACAGTCTGTTTGATTCTGGATCTCAGTTGTCTGTGTTAAGACAAGAAATGTTGAGTCTTTGCAGTATAATGTAATAAGCGAAGTGAAACTGCGTGGATTTGATGGTAGTGTGTCTGTTGGTAAATTAGTTATACTGCATGCTAGTCTTACAAATCGTGATGTGTCAGTACAGTTAAAATTTGTGGTGTGCGAGAATGTGAACTATGATTGCCTGATTTATTAGCTGATTATCGTAAACTGTTAAACGTTTCGGGAACACGTTCCAATGCAGGTCAGACTTTAGTTGGGGACCAAACCCTTTACCACATAGGTTCACCCACTGATAAAGTGTCTGGCGGTGTATCAGATATGCCGAAAACGAGTGATAAGACAAGTCGTGATGCCGATGTGGGTTACGATGATGTTCAGTCCGGGGTCCTGCCCCTTGATAATTTGCTACCCAACACCACCTCAGAATCATCCAATAAGTTGGCAGATGAACAGCGCGCGGATGAAACGTTGCAGAGTGCCTTTTATCTTGCCAAACAAAATAAGGGTGGCTATTTTCTGCGAAATGGTTTTTTGTTTCACCGCATCAAAATCCTAAGAAATACGGAAGAACGTCTAGTGATCCCAAAAGAACGACGCGCCGAGTTATTGCAGTTGGCTCATGACCAGTTAGGTTGCCACTTAGGAGCTCGGCGTACGAATGAACGAATCGGGTTAAACTTTACTTGGCCCACGGTAGTTAAGAACGTAATCGAACATTGTCGCTGTTGTGAAATGCGTCAAAGACGTGTCCAGGTCACGTATCGCGATATGGTGCCGATCGTGGAGGCGTGCTTTCGGTCGAATTGGTTTTTAATCATTTTTACGTCGTCGCGATGCCCACATGCCGTAGCCCTTCGTAATTTAACGGCCAAAAGTTGCTGTGAAGCCATGCTATCGATGTGGCAAATTACTGGCCTGCCTACCAAGGTCACCAGCGATCGAGCCAGTAATTTCACTGAGGAATTGACCCAAGAATTTTTGCGACCAGTTAGGCTGCTCCCCAATATGGTGCACACCTAGACACCCTAAGGCGAACAGTGTCGAGCGTACCGTCGGCACAATCAAAGCGGTGATATCGAAAGTTGCGCAGCAATATCCAAAATGGTGGCATCGTTATATTGGTTACATTTTGTGGGCGCTTTGCGAATCACCAAATGAAACAACCAATGTTCCTCCGTATACGCTAGTTTACGGACGTCTGCCACACGGTCCGTTAGCTGTGCTGAAAAACGTATAGATTAACAAAAACGAATTTCCAGTGCCCAAAAATAAAAGCACAGTGGAATTTCTCACGAACTTGCGTAATAGACATGAGACGGCTAGGACGTACACAGAGTCCCACGCAGAGCGGGCGCAGCAACCTTACGTCGACCGTCATAACCGTCGAAGTTGTGACAAAGCGTTTGCGCTGGGTGAATCTGTTTTGGTCTTACAAAAGGATTTCACGGCTTCCAAGGTTTTTAGTCAATGGATCGGTTCCGCCACAGTTGTTGAGATTCAGTCACTTTATTCGTATTTAATAGAATATGAGGACGAATCGGAAAAAAACTCTGCACGCAAATTACTTGCGTAAATTTCACACCAAAACTCACAGTGTTACGTATGATACCACGCTGATGACAGAACAAGTCGTGGAAAACTCGTGCACTATTATCAGTGACAAAGATGATGAGTTCGAAGAAATCCACACCCCAGAGTTAGTTTTTAATGGGAAACAAGCGAACTAACTCCCTAGTTAGCGCATAAACCGCGAAACATTGTCCCACTTGACTGCGAAGCAGCAAAAGAAGTTATTTCAACTGTTGGACCGCTTCTCTTCATGTTTTTTAGACATTCCAGGTTTGACGACAAGGATAGAGCATGTTGTGCAATTAACCCCGGGTTTTAAGCCAAAGCGTATGCATGCTTATAAAATCTCAGTGCATTATTATGTGCAGTAAAACTAATAACATTTATACTCACTGTATGCATTTTTGGGAGTTTTTATGTCCCCAAAAACATTTGCTTCCGGGGCTGCGTCCTGGACCGGCCCCTTTATCGCATGCAAATCAATCTCCATGGCAGTCCTTGTATTCCAGGTGCATTTCTATAGGCCTACTGTTTTGGTCATAAAAAACTAAATTTCGCACCAAAAGTTCTCAAAAATACGCCACTTTGACCCCAAAATCTCACAAAAATTTTCTGGGAGGGGGCACTGCCCCTTTCCCAGACCCCTCCCTCTGTGGGGAGGGGAACACCCCCTTTCTACATCCCACCCCATTTGCCGCCTTTGGCGCCTCGACTGAGGCGCTCGATTGCTGGCCCCCCAACTTCAACTCCTGGATCCGCCTATGTCCGAGTTGGGAAAAGGTTGGCTCCTGATGCTGAGGGGGATGGACGCCGCTGGTGCTTACCTTAAAGAGTAATCTAGGTCTAATTAAAAAGTCGCAATCTATAAGCCGAAACGTGATAGGCCTGTACAGAGTACAGGTTGAGGCTTCGTTTTCGCTCTCGCACGTTGTAAGTAGCTGTTACACGCTGTGTCTTGCGTTTGGCAGTAAACAGTTTAAAACTGACAGAACGTGACAATCTTTCATCGTTAAAAACGCAACGGAATAACGACTGGTCAGGGTTATCAAATTTTTTAAAACCCTTCGTAAATAATCTCTCAGGATTTCGTATTTTAAAGCCATAGAGGCGACTATCACAGACCCATCGTCCCCCCACCTTGTTACGACTCCAAAAATAGTTGCAGCTGAAGTCAAGGCGTATGTAAGGGAAAAAGCCATGCCCTCCAAAAATGTCAAAAGTCGCTCTTTTTAGCCTATAATTATAAATTTGTGCAGTAAAACAAATGAAATTTAAAACAACTAAATGGTGCCTGTATGCATTTTAGGGAGATAACATGTCCAAAAAGCGTTTGCTTGCAAGGTTGCGCCCCGGACCGGTTCTCCCCACCCCAAGAAGTCCATTCCTGCGCTTGGCTTTTAACCTTAGTTTTTGGGCCTTAAGAGCCAGTTCGACCATTGACTCAATTTTTTGCTACGTCTGTGTAAAAGTAAGTAACAATAAACAATAAACAACGCTTTTTTTCGCATGCAAGTCAATCTCCATGGCACTCCATGGATTCCAGGTGTATTTTTTACTGTTTTGGTCATGCAGAAAAGCACAATTTAGCACCAATGAGTCCACGAAAATACGCCATTTTAATTTTAAAATATTAAACATTTTCTCGGGAAGGGGCACTGCCCTTCCACAGCACCCCCCTGTGGAGAGGGAAACACCCCCTCCCCACACGCTACCCCATCTGCGCCTTCGGCGCCTCGATTCGGCTAGCGCCTTCGGCGCTCGGCACTGCTTTGTTTAGCACCCCCAATCATAAAATGCTAGCTACGGCTCTGCTTAGGTTGTGTGTGGTTTTTTGTATAGAATCTCATTTTATGCTTTATCTTTGAGTGCCAGCCATTATGTGTGATGTACAGGCTTGCATGTTTGTTTTGTTTATTTGGATGTGCAATATGAACATCAATACTTTCGGCTAAGATTTTAGCGTGTGTTGTGTTGTTTTTTTGTTATTGTTTTTGATCACTTGTGACATGTTTAGGATTTCAGTATGTCGCTTTTAACCCTTTAGCTTTTGTGAGGTGTGGTGTATGTGATTTTGTAAGCGTGGGCCGGTTTTAATGAGGCTGGTACATCAAGACAATTTTTATAATGTAAAAGACAAAATATAATTTTAAATGTACAAACGTTTAGCTATTTACAGCCGGCAAAAAAAGAAAAAAGAAACACGCACAGAAAAATGAACGATACGCAGTTCGGCGCTTCTGGAGTTCACAGCGGCTACAGCAGCAGCTTCACGGTCACAAACGGCACAGAACGTTCCTCGGTAACTTTACCAACGTTGGAACCCCGGCGTGACGACACGGACACAACGAGTCCACAGAAGCTTTGTCGACGACCAGGACGACGACACGATACAGAACGTCCACCGGTAGCTTCAACAGCATCAGAACCCAGGGGTGACGACCGACGACATGGACACAGCGAGTCCACAGAGCTTCGCGACAACCAGGACTACGATACGATGCAGAACGTCCACCGGTATCTTCACTGGCGTCAAGGTCGACATACGGACACGACGAGTCCGTAGGAAGCTTCGTCAGTTACCCGACTAACGTAAATACAGCCATTTTGCCGGCAAACAGAACGACCAACCTGTTCACACTGACTGCAGCGTGGCGACCTTACGTCGTTCACATTGTGTTGAAAGAGCTGTGACATTCTTGTATAAAAGAGTAGTGTGGCAGCGGCGAGCAGCAGTTACTGGCTGTTTGTGTTTACTTGCGGACCGATGTGTAGATAGAATGGCTTTCGTCGCAGTTCTTTCAGATATTTGGGTGATCAGAAAATGTGTATTGCACTTTGTTTAATTTTGTCACAGACTATGATTAATGGAATTTAAATAAGAGTTTTCGGAATCGATTTTACAACTGTCTCACGAGTTCTCATTATTCCGAGATAAACTGAATGAAATTTAGTTTATCTCGGAGCTAGATCAAAACGTAGGCTAGACAACAGATGACTTAAGTTAAATTAAAACAACAAGAAAATAACAATAACATAAAAGAATGGAAGAAAATCCAGGCGGGATTAAAAGGTCAATTTGGGGCGGTGAAATCGAAAATAATTAAATTTCCCACAGCTAAAATTTGATTATAATACCTGGTGAACAAATCGGAAGGTCGACAAATTAAATAAGACAAAATTATTATCAAAATTTATACCAAAATTACACACTATTTTACTTACTTACTAACCTCAACTTCCATACGTTCAAATTCAACAATCGGTCCGCCAATAAACGGTTGCCGCGCACGGCCAACCCATTGGACGCCGCCAGCCGCAGAGACAAAGGGGCAAGCGTTAGTTGCAGCTCAAATCGCCGTGCAGTGAAGACCACGTGTAGTCGTTGGCGTGCAAAGAGATCTCGCGCAGCGCCGATAGACTCGGACGAAAACCGACACAAAAAACAGCGAATAAAGGCAAGTGTTGCCAGTTTTATTAAGTCTAGAATGTATGCATTCTGCGCACACTACCGTTAGCGGATTGGGGGACGAACGAAAATGCGAATCAGTTTCTTCCGCGGAAATTTGTCAACAAAAACGTAAATTGCAAAGTGATAAAATTAGTGACAAATTTTTCCATATTCCAAGTCGAAAATCCCTAGAGTTAGAACGAACAGGAAAATCTGATAGCAATTGTGAACCGGAGGTATTTTTCTAATTTCATGATAGGCCAGATATTAAACAAGATCGGAAAAACAATTTCTCGGAAAAAGCGCACATAAATAGACCGTTTTCAGATAGTCAGATAACAATAACATCGTCATATTCAGAGTACAAAGAATATAGAACTCATATTTCATCGCCGGAATCGGAATCATCAGAAGAAGCGAATTTTAGCGATTTAGGAGAATAACTAATTGCCGCAGATAAGGCCGATTTGGAAGAATTGTAACAGTTAGGAACTGAAATTATTTTGGCCCGCCCATAAGTTCTTGATTTCATGAACGCCAATCCGCTACCGGATCAGCAAGACAGTCAGGGCGCAGCGGCGTAACCGATCGCACAACAACAACAACCCACGCAACCGGCGGCAGTAGGCGCTCCGATCGCCCCACCGGCGGGACAGGGCCCAATACCCCCGGCGCAGCAACCGCTCGCAGCGCAGGCACCCCCGACTGCACAAATGTTTTTCCGCCCGTTAATATGCTTTCGGAGGAAGGCATGTTGTGCCCCGCACCATTTTCAGGGCGTGCCGATGAAGACGCAACAGAGTTTTGGCGTCGATTTTAAAATTATTTGGAGTTTAAAGTAATAGTGGCAGACGCTGATAAACTCCGCTTGATTAAAGCTATGTGCATAGACCAAGCTGCGGACTGGACGAAAAAATTAGAGCCGAATGAACGTGCCACCTTCAACGCTTTTAAACAGGCCTTCGCAAGTCGTTGGGTCAAGCCCGCTCTGCTAAAATTTAGGTCGGCCAGGGAGATGTTTACTAAAAAACAGATGCTCGATGAGAGCGTTGATAATTATGCAAACTGAACGCGAAAACTAGCCAATCGCATCGACCCGAGCGACGAAACCTTCGTTATGCTTTTGTGAGTGGCCTTCGCTCTAAAATCGCTTCCTTCGTATTGTCAAAGGAACCCGATACGATGAATAAAGCACTAGACGCTGCCAGGGTGGCCGAAATGAGTTTAGGGGAAGCACCGAAATCTGAAAATAACGAGCTGATCGAACAGTTAACGGAAATTTGCAGGGATTTGAAAAAAATGGCCAAAAAGTATGACTCAATTACTCCCAGCGCTCCCATTCAAAACGAACGTACGAGGTCACCAAACCGTCGTGTCACATTTGAGGGGATAAGAGATCCGATATTCAGGCCACGTCCATTGTCACCAGGCTACGACCGGCGACAAGATGGCTTATACACATACCAGCCAAGGTCAAATTTTGGTGGTAGACCCATGCCGATTCCCAGAGGAGGAGGTAGAGGCAGGACAAATGGGGCCAGACCATTCGGGCGTGGAGCACGGAATAGACAATCGATCAATCTCCAGTGGCGAGACAACTTTAACGGCGAACAGTTTTGTCCTTAATACCTACTCACGGGGGGGGCAGCCCATAAACCCGCGATGCCAGAAATGTGGGGGCGGACGACATGCTAACGTTCTACTTTGTCCTGCGAACAATAAGATGTGCATGTCTTGCGGGCGCTTCGGGCAATTCGCCAATGTTTGTAGACAGTCCCGGATACAACAGGCATGACGGGGCCATAGGGCACCAGGACCGGCAGGACGCCTTGGCAATGCATACATGATGTCCGTAAACGAATCACACCAATACATTGTTTTTAAGGCAAAAGGTCGTACCTTTCAGTCATTGGTATATTCCGGTAGTCCTAAAAGTCTCATGTCCCAAAAATTAGCACGGCAATTAAACTTAAAAATTTGTCTTCTTGAAAATCAAGGGTTTCTAGTATCAACCTCAGGACAAGCTCTCAAATTGCTAGGTAAAACCAGCGTTCCTTGTAATATTAATGGAATATCCATCAGTCACGCTTTTAATGTAGTGGAACACATTTTACCAACTTAATAGTTGGAACTGATTTCTTATCGCAAAATCAGGCTATTATTAATTATCGGGATAATACACTCGATATTTTGGATGGATTAGTCTCAATGCCATTGCAAAAATTTTATTCAGTTGACAACTGCGCTGCGGTGCATAGAAACACAGTTATACGCAAATATTGTGAAACAACTGTGCCTGTAAGGGTCCCAAGAAAGTTTATTGCAGATGAAATATTGCTAGAGCCATTTAAAAATAACTCTACGCCAGTTTTAGTAGCAAAGAGTTTGTCTACGATTAATAACGGAATAGCCCAAATTCGAGTTTTAAACATTCAGCTCAATTTAGTCGTCTTGAGAAAGAATTTGAAAATCGCCAGTTTAGCCTTTCCAGCTACTATAAATTTTATAACTAAATTAACCATTCCGGCGAGAAAAACGACTGAAGAAAAACCGGAAGTAACAGAGAAAGCTTTAGACAGATTCATCAAGAATTATAAAATTCAAATTAATGATAAACTAAACCCAGATGAAAAATTTAAATTTCAACAACTGCTTTACCAGTACAAGGACATTTTCACCAGAGATATATCTGAAATGCAAACTTATCAAGGATATCAGTTGAAATTGCATCCCAAAAACCCGTTTGTCAAAAGTTATACTAGGCAGTATAAGCTGAACGAGGGCGACACCGAGGAAGCCCATAAACAAATAGTTAATTTACATTAACTCGTCGAAAAAAAAGTTGATTGTAGTTTTAATAGCCCTTTGTTCTTGGTAAAAGAAATCTGGAAAGATCAAAATGGTTGTCGATCTACGACGTATAAATGCCATTTTAAAGCCCTTAATCGTAGCTTTTCGCAAAATTGATGAAGTGCCCAATTGTAAACATGTATGCCACAAAATTCTATGTAAAATTATTCTTTTTCTGCAAAAATTCAGACAGCTGAAAAAGTTGCGCACATATTTTTTTACTATTTGTATCATTTGATGAACAAATTTTGTATAGAAAGTTTATTTTCATGCGAAAACGTGAAACTACGAAAACACTACATGCATTTTACAACTAAGCCAAAAGCAGACAGCTGCCGGCTGCATCGGCTTGCTGTGTGGGACAGCAGCAAACACGTTTTAATGAATAGCAGTTGGGGCCATAAAACCACGCCTGATGCGTACAGAAACGGCCACACATCCATAACGAGCTTATAACCTGTGGAAGTACGCCTTAGCATCATAACGGCTTGATTACATTCTGCTCCACTAGGGCCTAACTCCCACAGCACTCTGACACTGTCTTTTTTCTTTGCATGCGTTTTTTGTCACGGGGCGCTTATTACACTGAAGTTTACGTTAAATATCGTGTTTAAATGTATATTGTATAGATTTAAACAACAGTTTGATGTATAAGCTGTTTGTCCATAAGTCTGTTACTTTTGTCACGATATAGCTGCAACTTTAGTGTGCCCTTAGTGCGCTACGTTTATACATTGTTCTATCTGTTTCACCGTACACTATTTCAACTTTGTATAGTATATATATCAGTCCCATATTGTGAGAGATCCGCATAGGCTTGAATTGTGGTGCGGCCACGTGCTTATAACAGCCTAAGGTCCGAGGCATTTGCCAAAACGATCTGAAAACTCGTCATAAAATTCCCTTAAGTTCCGTTCACAGTGGCAGTGGAGTGCGAGTGTGTTCAGCTATTTCATGACATGCCATTCATCAACGAGCGGATTGCCGATGCCATTAAGACTATGGCTATTTTACGCTGCTAAGACAAGGAAGTACTTACTGGTGTTATAAATGGGAGCCGCGGGGGCTGTTAAACTCCCAAGGCTCTTATTCATTCAAATAACACCCCATATGTTATATGATTCCACATCTGGGGCGCTCAGCGGTGCGTTTGCAGTCCGCGCCTTGATGCCACGATATAGCCGGCTGGCACATTAATAGCCTTATGGCACAATATAGCTGGACGCCCGCTCATCTTACTGCGTTTATCAATGACATTATCTAGACATTTCGAAGTAAATACAGGGACGATTTTTCAGATCGTTGTCCTAAAACATTATAGTAGATTTTAAGCACGATTAATTTTTCTGTGCCGTGCCATGGCTCACGTCTTATGCGCTTAGCTTACAATTAATGTGCAATGATGAATATTTCCTCTTGAACGCATGTACTCAGGCGAGTTGTCTGAAGCTGTGGTGTACAGCAACTTCATCCGTTCGATATATTCGATTACCTATGCCACGACGCATTCGCCATTTGTCTTAGACCATTGAATGCGTGTAAACCTCGCGCTTACTATATTACGTGATTGTGATTTATGCCAGATTGAATTGTATTAATAAATACGCGTGTAGGCCTACACTAACTAACGTCGCGACTATACGTTGAATATCAGATCACCCTCTTTATATTTGACATTGGGGTTATTATATCACCTTTTATTCGCTATTAAGCATATTACGACCATTATTTCCACCCATCCATTCACATACATCATCATGGTGTGTCAGCAACGCACGCCACGATACGACAGACTAAGGAGTGTTTTTTTTATTTTATAACGACGAACATTTTTGGTCGGATAAGCAAGGTCGTTCACAACCACGAAGGTCATCACAGTGTAGCACGGTAGTGCGTAACACTGTTGTAAATGCAACTATCAAAGTCAATGTGAAACCCCAAATTTTGGGCATCCCCTGCATCAATCGACTTAAAATTTGTCTTGAATAATCAGGTCGGCGGTTTGACCCTACCTGCCAAAAATGGTACAAATCGGCCCAATGGGGTCGGCGGGGCAAAGGGGTGAAATATAATGTTCAATTGGGTTATTTTTTCTTTTTTTAATTTTCTTGCCAAGCTCTGGAGAACACATTTTTGGGAATATCACCGCATTCTTTGCACTGGATGACGTGTTTCGGTGAGAATTGATTTTCTAGGGGGGTCTCAACATTTATCTTTCATATTTCCCCCTTAAATCTTTTAAAAAACGCAAATTTGAGGCCTATTTTCGGACTTAAAAAAATTACACCTGAAAATGCTTAACAATGGAGATGGTCATTAAACTACCCTTAATCGTCATTGTAGCCTCACCAAAGTGGCATAGTGAATAGGCAATGTGTTTACGGGAATTTCAAATATACGGTTATTTTGGACCCCCTGCCTACAGGTCAAGTGACACGGCGCATGCGCAGTGAACTTTTGGCCTTTAACCATGGCAAATGCAAGTTTGAGGCTTTATATCTCCCTAACCGTGCAAGATAGACGCTTGGTTACAATCAAACACCAATAGGAAACCGCATACGCCGAATCAAACGGTCACGTGACCGATGACGTCACGTGACCCCAAAAGGTCAAACTCGTGACCCCATTACCTTTGAGGCCCCATATCTCCGTAACGGTGCAAGATAGACGCTTGGTTACAAAGGAACACCAATAGGAAACCGCATATGCCGAGTCAAACGGTCACGTGAACAATGACGTCACGTGACTGTAAAAGGTTAAACTCGTGACCCCATTACCTTTGAGGCCCCATATCTCCCTAACCGTGCAAGATATACGCTTGGTTACAATGGAACACCAATAGAAAACCGCATATGCCGAGTCGAATGGTCATGTGAACGATGACGTCACGCGACCCCGAACGGTCAAAGTTGTGATCCCATTACCTTTGAGGTGCTATATCTCCGTAACGGTGCAAGATAAGACGCATGCATACAATGGACCACCTACAGGAAGTCATTCATCGCAAGTCAAATAATCACGTGATTGGTTTGGTCACATTATTGCTTTTTACTCACAAATTAACAATTTAATTTCCTAATAAAACAGCTACTATTAAATATAAAAAACTTACCAGTTTAAATTACTGTGTAAATGCGACCAAGTCACACATCCAAAACAGCAGAAATTATTTGGCTAGGACACAAAGTGATAGAATGACGAACTGGCTGCCCTTCCAAACCATGTGACCTGACCCCATTTAACCTTTTCCACTCCAGCGTTATCTCGTAAGCTAATAAACATAGTCAATGTAAATGTTTTCCAACTGATCAAATGCACTGCTGGTTTGTAGCCAAATAAGTCAAATTGGAAACAAAGCTGAATCAATTCTTCCAAAAGAGATTTAACTTTGTTTCCAAAAAAATCAAGTAACAACAAAACAGGTCTATTTAATTAATGTGCACAACGGTAGCTTGGAGTGAAACAAAATATCTTTTCGCTCTCTTAACAGCTGTTAGTGGCGAAATAGATGTCAACTGCCTCAGTTGCTTGGCATATCTAAGCCAAAATTGGGTTAAATACAGCTCAACAGCCGTGACTGAGC
>Ga0209367_1008997_pt1 | contig 13621 bp, 6 predicted proteins | sample WorMetLIZISLAND2_FD_187412 | JGI IMG/M metagenome (GOLD analysis project Ga0209367, IMG submission 187412) | Marine gutless worms symbiont microbial communities from Max Planck institute for Marine Microbiology, Germany - Olavius geniculatus... ... | reverse complement strand
GGTCGAGAGAGGGGAGCGAGATCGGTTAGATCTGATCTCGTGATACCGATACTGCCTCCAGCGATAGGCGTCGTGACCGCGATTACTGATGACGTCATTCAGTCAGTCACGTGACCGGAACCAGTAAGCTCGAATCAGTTTTTGTGATATAATTGACCCTCTCCCGGAAAACTGTGGCGCCTGATTGTTTAATTTAAAACGATGGCTGGTTATATCAGTGTGGTTTTCGGCGCGTTCGCTGCAGAATACCGTATATATTTTGATTGACTAGTTTTGATTTTTCGGCGTTCAGAGCTTTTATAGTATTGGTTCCAGCGTGTAGAAATTTCTTCCGTCTGCAGTACCCAGATGTTTTGCTTGTAGAGACCGTTGGAGCTTGGAGTTACCTAAATTTTAGTAAAATGTGGTAAGAATAGAAAACAATTGCGTACATAAAATTTAAGCTTTCAGTGACGTGTTTTTGACAATAAAACCATTTTGAAAGGACGAACGTAATGTAAAAGTAGCCTTTCAGAGACCGCATAAAAACTGTCAGTGCAACACAATGATCCACAGCAGGTTATCAGCGACAACTGATATAACTTTTGTTTTGCTATATGTGTACAACTGTGAGGAATAGTCGAATTTCGTGTAGGACAAGCCTGCAGTGTAAACATCTTCATGTGGTGGCGCATTGTGCTAAGTGGCGTTTTTACGCGCGAAAGCAGCTACTGCTTTCAGCGTGTCTTAGCCGTCGCAATTCTGTCTGTCCGTCTGTCGCACGGGTGGATCAGTCAAAACGGTGCAAGCTAGGATTACGAAACTTTTACCTTCGGCTGCCTGGAAGACTCTAGTTTCAGGAACCGTAAAGCTTTTCCATAAATTCGAAGGGGGTCACCCCGAACGAGGGCGCTAAATGAGAGGGAAGTGGGCAAAATTTGCGATTTTTGGCCAATAAGTCGCTGTATCTCAGTAACGGTGCGAGATAGGGCCTAGGTTACTATTAATCACTAATAGAAAGTCGTACACTGGCTCTCGATTGGCGCCGAATTCAGTGACCTTGAATGACCTTGAACGCCAAAATAGGGGGTTATCATTCACAAGGTGGCGCTACGGAACTATCGTTATGCGATCCAGATAGAGAATTTGGTATTTGTATATTAACTTAGCGTGAACACCGCAATTTTCAGCTATACTACTGAACCGGAACTGCGTTATACTTTCGCACGTCTGGTGAGCATTAGCTCAAATTTCTTGTGTTATTAGCTGATTGCAGAAATCCGGTTACTGTTTCTGAATTGACGTGTGTGACTGTGCTACGTACGTGTAACTATGCATGTGAATTTTACTTCGTGATATCAGAAAATAGTAGTATTTTCTTCGCAAAAGTTTTTATACCTCTCGTCGGTCGAAAACTGAATGATTGATAATTCACCCTTACTAAATTCACGAATGAGCAGCATCTGTGTAATGTGTAACTGAAAACGTTCAGAGTTACATTTCTGTGGAAGATACCGTCCAGTGCTAGGTATAATGGACGACTAAATTCGATTGTAATGGAGCGAGGCACATTGGACGTACAATTAACGGTATTCCAAGAATTGCAGTGCGTTTAATTAAACATTGGGGGCGCCAGCGGTACACATCCGCCTGCCACCGCCACTGCTGCTACTGTTGTCGATAGTCGACACTGCATGGTGTAGCTCTAGCGTACTGCGTGTAGCGGGGTTCGTTCGTTGAAAAGGTAGATGCACGCAGCCTGTGATGCTGTGACTATGATGATGATGATGATGATGATGATGTACTCCCGTCGCGAATGTCTGGTATATAAATCCAAAAGCAAAAATATAGTGATTCATCTGAATAATTTAAAGTCGCACAGATCAGGAAGAAACTCGAAGCGGCTTATTAGCTCCAAAAATATATACATCTTTATTCATCGAAGAAACGATAGATTAATGACCGCTGAGGTATTGTGGATCACATGGAAAGACAAAAAACGAAAACATCAAAAAGAAGACTGGGTTCCAACTTCCAGAAGTTGAATTCCATCGCTAAAGAAAGAAGACCAACGTGGCTGAAACACGCCTTTAGAATAGAGAATGTCTGAATAGCTTGCCAGTGCGAGCTGAAAGGCTACAGGACAAAAACTGGGACGGCCAAGGAAAACTGGATGGACGTCATCAGACCAGATCTGAAGGACATGGACACTGCCTGGGAAGAAGCCGAAGAACTGGCAACATACAGAGCAGAATGGCGTCAAAGTGTGGTCCAATGCATGCGTCAGGATGCCGGACGAACTAAGATTTCATAAAGTGATGCAGTTTAATTATTCTGAATTGTAAATGCATTGACGCAATGTGTGTCTGTCGGTGTGTAATTGTAGCGAGCAGTTAGCGGTCACATAAACTGGTGCTCGTCGTCGTCGTCATCATCCTACCCTGCAGAGCACTGCGAGTACGGCAGCGGGGCAGGCTGCGGCAATAGCTCGTGCACAGATCTCTCAGCCAACGCATCCACGATGACAGCCGTTTCCACCGGTCAGACCTGGTCGTCTCAGCGACAGGGAGCTAGTCCGGCACACGTCTGGAGACATGAGTCGGCCGTGCCGGGCAGAATCCACGCCAACGCCACTCCTATGCGAGGTTAATATGCAGTTTTATAATCATCTTAATGTATGGTAGCTTTGTACAGACAAAACTCACAAAAGTTGATTAATCGTGTAGTTAATAGCATTCGTTATTCACTCTGGCTGTTCTGCATACTGCAAAATACTACTTACTACTTAGACTTGGATTATTCTGTTCCTGCTGAAAAATTGGGTGACGAGGCATATTCACTCCTTGCAGTCATCAGCAGCAGAATATTGCCCCTTCCCAGCTGACATTGCCGAGTAATTGATTGGATTATGGAACGAACTACTCGAGAAGTTGGGGTTCATGTTAGCAACAACTTGTACAATCTGCGTCTGTCATCTGCCAGAGGGTCCATGTGTCAGCTCCATACAACAGGATTTGGAGATGATGCCGATGATGTCGTGCTAATGGCTGAACAGAGACGTTACGATCAGCTCTTACGAAATTTCACCAGACCGCCGAGGACCTTGGTTTGCATCTATCGTGGCAGAAAACGAAGGTACAGAACCTGGGCGCGGGTGATCCTGCTGCAGATATAACGGTTGCTAACAACACCACTGAAGCAGTTACAGAGTTCCAATACTTGGGCTCTATTCAGTCATCTTCTGGTAAGTGCTATCCAGATCTACGTCGACGAATTGGAGTGGCCTCTTCCGTTATGCACTCAATGCAACGCTGCTGGCGTCAAAAGGGTCCAAGTCTGGATATCAAGCTAAGACTATAACAAACTTGTGTTCTCCAAATCCTGTTGTATGGAGCTGACTTATGGACCCAACTGGCAGATGACAGACACAGATTACAATCCTTTCATATGTCATGCCAACGCCATATACTGGGTGTGAAGTGGCAGGACCGTGTCAAGAACGTTGACGTAGCCGACAGGACCGGTCTGCCAAGCATTGCAAATATAATCAGCAAGAGGCGCCAAGCACTGTTTGGTCACGTTGTTAGACTGGATGCCACCACACCTGCACACCAAGCGTTATGCCAGGTCATTGCAATGAAAGGCGGTCAGAGTCTGGGGACAAACTGGCGACGACCTACTGAGCGTCCTCGAAAGACCTGGATACAGCAGATCGGCAGCGGAACACCGGCCAGCTGGAGACAGATTTGGCAGAGTGCAAAGGAATGTGGACATCGTGGGGAGTCGTCGCAACGGACCTTAGCTGTCTACGCGTCATGATGATGATGATGATTTTTCATAGATCGTCTTGTAGGCTCGTTAACAGACATAATGCCAGATTTCGCGCGCCTCTTGGCGGCATTTTACGCTCTATAAGTTTAGTATTTTGCACTACCTCGTTTGCTTGGTCCAGCACAGAGGCACGTATTGAAGGAATGCTGTGTATATCTGGACATATAGGCGTGTATAGCAGCGATTTCGGAGCTGCCGGGGTTAACATAAAAGAAGAGTACAGCGATCCAAGTGATTATTCGTCGGACACTTGCAGTGACTTCGACTGGACATCCAGATCTAGCACAACAGCTAACAGTGCTAACTCTTCCTCTTTTATACAAGGTATCGACTGCAGTTTGTTTATTTTTTACTGTGATGTCTGTTTCTCTGTTCGGTTTTATTCTGTGTTTCCAGCCCATTATTTTAGCAGTACTTATATCAGGTCATATCAGTTATCACATGTTTTCGTAATGGCTTAATTAGTGTATTTGTTTTTGGTCAAATGTCAGTAACTTAGTCACTAGGATACTTTCTAAGTCATTTATTACCGTCGTCCAAGAAGTTGTTTTTTCAGTTTATTTTTTTATTGCCAACATTATTTTTGCCTTTTTATTTTTTTCGTTTCGGAATGACCATACCTTCCTTTCTAGTCCAATGAGTCGAAGCTCTATTGATGTTAATGATGCTGATTAGCTTGTGATTTGCAGGTCGTGGTCGAGTCAGTGACGTCGTTCAGTCAGTGACCGCTCGACATCGACATTTACCACACGACAAAGTACGACTGAAGTTTTTTTGCGTTTTTATCGCTGCGTTATCATCTTTAAGCTAGCCAGAAAATAACGGGAGACGCGTTCTGTAGGTTATTACAGTCGTTTTATTTAAATTAGCTGTGTTTGGTTTGTCTGGTTTCCCGCATGCACTGCAGCATCATTGTTTAGTGCGAAATCTGAATGTCTGAAGTGAAGATTACTCTACAGTCTACATACTGTAAGAAATTGAATTCTACCGGTAATAAAACGAGAAAAACCCAGCTAACGCAAAGGGGAACGCGCGACAGCGATGCATGTGTGAAGGCTCGGTGCGAACGAAATCTAAGCTCACAACGATGTTTCATTTAGACTCGACGGCGGATGACACCTAGCGCCATATCCAGTGCATGAATTTCAGTATTGGCTGAAAATCGCAAATTTTTCCTATCCCCCTCATTTAGCGCCCTCGATCGGGGTGACCCCTTTCAAAATTATGGAAAAGCTTTACTGATCCTGAAACTACAGGGTCTTCCAGGCGGCCGACGGTGAAGATTTGGTGATTCTAGCTTGCAGCGCTTTTGACTGATCCACCCGTGTGACAGACAGACGGACGGACAGAATTGCGATGGCCAAGACGCGCTGAAAGCAGTAGCTGCTTTCGCGCGTAAAAAGAAACACGAGAAGACTCCAGTGTAGGTTTCGACTGAGCATTCAAAGGCGTTAATTAACCTGCAAAGTGGCGTGTTACTGCATGGCGTTGTTCGTTGACAAACAAGTTTTCCATTATGCAGTCTGGCGTGCAGTTATGGACGAAAATCAGATCGGTAACCGACATTATAACTGGATGGGCGCTCGTCGGGCCGCTGAATGCATGGTGACGAAGTGATTTGTAGACCGAGATGTGCACTGGAGTGAACCGAGCAGCAGCAACCCGGACCAGGCCAGCGTACGCCACCACGACCGTGCACTATACTCGGAAATCGACCAACCTGCGAGTGAGGAAAGAGCGTGTGTGGTTAAATATTATTGAATTCCGGTCATACCAGCGTGCAGTGGTATCGCTGTCGACGTCGTATGAACAAAGAGCAGTTATTGCAGAATGCGGTCAGAAGATGACGCTGTCCATAGAGTCACGTCTTACGTGCCCTACAGCTCGTGACGGGGCTGATGCATCAGCGACACGTCCGTCGTTTGAACCGCGGTCGCTTCATGCTCAGAACTGAATTATGCGCACACACTTATGTACGTGTACAGCGTCGCGGCAACGAAGCAGAAGAATTTCGACCTGCCCTTATTAATTGCTGGGGGTCAGAAGTGCAACCTGCTTTTGAAAGAATGGCAGGACCCCTTCCCTTCCCTGTCAACCCGTCATTTTTCTCTCCATTTTCCTTTTCCTCTTCCTTCTTTTGAACTTTCCTTCTTACTCCTTATTTTCTTTTTCTAGCCTTTTTTCTTCCACTCCACAGTGAAGCTACGTATATAGCTATCTGGACAGCGCTGTAAGCTCCACCAACGAGCCCGTACATCCGTTTCCCCGGTAGTTGCGCCTGTGCCGGCGGGGAGGGGGGCAAAATGACCGGTCACTGTACTATCCAGCACTATGTCATGTTCTCTGGCCGCAACTACGACAACGACGACAGTGTCTTCGTCTCGTCGTGTTGGTGAGGCGGCAAAGCATTGGAGCAGGCGAATGAGTCAGTGCAGTAAGTAAGTCGTGATGCAACTGAGTCACCAGCAGCTGTTGCAGCTGTAGTTGCTATACCGTTCACCCACATACATGTAAGCTTACTGCTGGCCTAGCGACGTGTTAACGGCAATACATGCAGTTAAACGTTGACCGACCGACTTAGCTCGGAGTTACTGATCATGATCGAGCAACACCAGTCAACCTGTTACCGACTTTTTGTATGTCTCTGAGATCATATCACCAACGTGAGTCATTTACACTAACGGCCATCTGCAGTTGCAAAATTATGTTAAAGTCGCCGTTGACCCACTATTTTCAGTTTTTCACTCATCTAGGAACTGTAAAATGCCTTGATCAAATCTACACTAGGGCTGCATCCTTTCTGTCCCTTCCCCTCTTTCCCTCCAAAAAATACGGCGGGCACTCACTTCTCGCTTGTATTTCGATTTATTTTTTTATTTATTAAACATGTCAATATAACTTCACAAGTAAGACTGATATTTAAATAATTAGTTTTCTTTATGTCATTAACGGCCATCTATTTGCATTGTACATGTGAAATTTCCCGACAGTTAACCTATCCGTTGCCGAGATACTGCTTTTTATACAGACATCGAAAGCTGCAATCTTCAACATTTCAAATACACGTCACGTTCTTGCTTGCGTTATGTTTCACTTTGCGTCTGCGCTCCTTGCGTCGCACCTGTTTCCAGGTTAGCGATTGTAACTGCGCGGTTGTTGATGCAGTAATATATAGAGGTCTCGTACTGAAGCCTCGATACGCGGCGCGCAATAAAAATATCAATAATGAATAGTGAACACTCACTATCTGAGCCAGCACTGCAATAACCAAGCAAACGCTAGCATACGGACGTTTTGCTTGTAAACAAGTAGAAGAACGAGTTTGAGAGATTTGTCATGATAAGATTTATAAGAGCAAAAGTGATTTCCTAAGAGGCGAAATTGCTCATCGGCGCTGTCCCCTGGTGAATCATTAGTTGGCAAGAGCAAGTTCTGGCTGGAGGCTTTAACCTCAAATCTTCTTTTTCCCTCCAAGACAGTGCCACTGTCTAACATTATATATAACCAAATGGCACGCAAATTCATCGAACGGTTCAAGCAGGGTTTACGAATGTTACAGACGACAGACAACTCTACGGAGAAATGGGTAGTTGTAGGCGAAATTGCTAGCACTAGAGCGATTTTGCCTAATAATCACAGACTGAAAGTGGTCGTCAGAAGTTGAAGGAGAGGGTGGAGGGAGGGAGGTGAATAGGTTTTGTCCGCTTAAAAATTCTGAAGAACGACAATGCAACCAGGAAGTGCGCCCGAATGCATGCGTAATACAACGCGTCTTACAAGTCAAGCACTGGGACAGAAGCGAACTGCGAAATAAGTCAACCTAATTATGACAGTAGCCTATTGATATTTATCTGCGTAATGTTATGACTTAGTGCCTAGACGGTGTAAGCATTGAAAACTGGTGGTGAAGTAATATTCAATTAACCTAGCATGTGAGCCGTTGGCTCGACCAGCGGGTGCAAAATTACACGCTGAATGTTTTTCCGTCGGTTCTACGGACGAGAAGATCAAGCTGCCGGCACTAAACCAGATGTCCACCATAAAAAAATATACGTGTTAATTTCAGTCGTTGCTTCAAGCCCTGTTTGGCGTAGTGATAACGCGTTGGTCTTTATCGACGAAGTTGCTCTATACAGAGGCCGGTTGCTGCTTCGATGGGTGACTGTCTGAAGACAGGTAAACCATATCGGTATAGCCTGTGTAATAAACCACCTAGTTCAACTCAGCCTTATGTCCGTCACTGAACGGTAAAATGATAAAGAATATATCGGCTGAGTAATACTAAATGTAGATTATGGTGGACACTATGCGAGATTGCGACACTGTACTGCATTCGCCAAATTAACCTGTGACAGTAGTAGTGCCGTGATAAAAGCGCAGTAAACATTGTCACAAGTCATACACTGTATGTCTGTGACTGTTATTAACGTAACTAACGTTATCACATCCTCGTCTGTGAGTGTTCTTAGCGCTGCAGAGCGAACGTACAGTTGAGTATGGTGCTGTGAACTGGTGACAGTATGATTGGTGATTGGTTTGTACTGATGTGCCTGTGCATGGTGTCTGCAGTTGACGGCAGAAGACGAGGAACGGCGACGAATTCGACGAGAACGCAACAAACTAGCGGCCGCGAGGTGTCGCCAGCGTCGCGTCGACCTGACCAATCAGCTTCTTGCCGTAAGTCTGATAAGGACGTCATCATGGTGCGGTATTAGTGACGTCATCGTTTTGGCTTTAGATCGTGCTCGTGTTGATGCATGGTTTCAGTTTTTTTTTTAAACTGTGATGGCTGAGATCTTTTCTTTTAATGATTACTTTATTGCAAATCTCTTGCCATATGTGCCAGTGAACAAAAATGATAGGCCTAACGGTCCGTATGCATACTAAAACTGATTAAATAACATTAGCCTAGTAAGTTGATAAATTCATCAAAATACAACCTTTGTATTCATTGTTATTGTTGATGTTTGAGAAATTATTTTTATACATAAAATTGGATTTTCTGTGACGTTTATTTTTTGCGGGTGCAGTTTGCTAGCGGAGATTGCTGCGATACAGTTAGGTCCATGTATGTAGCTTTTCATAGAATCCAGAGCTTCGGGGCATCACCTGCGTCCTGCCACATGGGATCACACAGTGTTACCTGACTCTGACGCGGCACAGGTAAACACGCCCTGTCGGCCCGTCGTTCTGTTTGAAGGTCCGTCATTCCGAAAGGCCGCCACGGTTAGGGATAGGGCTAGGATGTGGTTAGGGTTAGGGTTATGGTCAGTGTTAAACTTAGTTTAGCGTTTAATAATTACGGTTTCGTCGTCGTCCAAAACACTTTTTGGCGCTCTTTGGTATGACAGACCCGAATCGCCTTAACTGCAATATTCAATTTACCTACCGCGGAGGGACGGTAAGCTGAGTTGTCCGTGATGCTGTACTGCGGTGATGCGGTGTGTAGGAGACTGAGAGTCTGGAAGACGAGAAGCTGCAGCTGGAGCGAGAGATCTCGAACTTGCAGCGACAACGTCATCAGCTCGAGTTCGTGCTGGACTCGCACACTTCTCGATGTCGGCACATCAACAACCACAACAATCACGTGACTTCTACCACCAGCACCACCACTCCCTCCGCGGCGACGAGTGGAGTCCAGTCACGTCCGTTCAGCTCTTTCTCGCGCCCGGTCGAGGACCGTTGCAGCCAGGCGGCTGTGGGTCGTCCGAGCTCTCTGTCGCTGTCCGTGCCGTCCAGTGCTGCCACTGCCGCAGTCGGCGGTCAGTCTACGTCGACACCGCTGACGTTCACCAGTCTCGGCCTGCAGGACTGCATGGTTGACGGTCACACCGGACTGACGCCCATCACCGGCGCTCCGTCCTGCTCAGCCGGCGGCGCTCAGCGACCGCACGACAACAGTACTGGCGGTGTGGGTGGTCTGTCGCCTACCACGCTCATGACTCTCTGATGACCCGTGACGTCATGATGACGTCATTGTCACGCGCCACGGCAGGAATCATGAATCGCAGTTGTAATAAACGTTTATCGACGTCTTTTTTGTAATTAATGTAAAAATTTGTTTTAACGTTTACGTTTTAGCGTTCTTTACTTTTCCAGCGTCCGTGCCAAAATTAAAGTGTTACTGATGAGATACTAACGGATTTTGTATTCAGATTTGCTTTTCGGATGAATGTGAAAAAAAACTGTATCTTGGGACTTTTTAATCAATATGTGTCCAGTAAAAATATGGTCGTTTTCACTTCAACGTTTAATAACGTTTTCTGTAATTTTTTCATAAAAAAGTAAAAACGTGTTTTTGATGTCTTTTGTTTTTTTCCTAACGTTTATTACATGTACACTGTAGAAGTCGATGTAGTGTTTGTTGACCTCTTCCGTCTTTTGATTGATTATATTGTATTGGCTACTGTTCACCAGCACCGCGCCGGTTGGCGCACACAAATGTTCATAAAATTATGGATCTAAACCCCCGTCACGTCACAAAATCTTTACTCGGCGCTGCGTTGCTTGCTGAGGCTTCCGGGCCGGCGGGGTTTCAGTTCTGCACGAAATTTAAAAACACCTGGCGCTGCGTTGTCCAACTTGAAGCACTGATGTATTATTCTGTGTATTGCAATAAAAAGTTAACTGCGTAATGGTGTACGTTCGTTGTAACTGACGCTGCAAAGAATGTATTGTGGGTTTCATAATTCATTTTTCCATTTTCCATCAGTATTTGTCAGTTACCCTGTGAATGGTCTACCTATAGAGCATTTGTATTTTGATTTTAGTTTCGATTTTAGTTGTATTTTCATCTGTCGTATATTTTTGTGTTGTCTCTGCTTCAACTGAAAACTGCTGATTATAGCTGACCGCTTGTGCTGCAGTATTTTAAAATAAACTCGATTCGATTTGTATTGCCATGTAATCAGTCAGTTATTTCAGTCATTTATTAAGCCAAAAGGCAGTGCATACAAATTACAACAAAAACGTAATACTCTATGAATATATATGAATACCCCAATCGAATACGTGGTATAAAAAGAAGTATTATGTGACAGTATAGCAGCTTCGTTTTTGTCTGACGAAGACCGTGCGGTCCCCTTCTGACAAATACATACCTGCCATGATTTCAGTATAGGAATAGGAGTGCCACCAGAGCAAGGTTATTAACGTTTATAGTCTGCCATTTGTCGATATTGAGTCTGTGCCGTTGAACAGTCGTATTATCAATGAGTCTTATTTGTTGCAAATGTAATATTATGATGTTGTTCAGTTTGGTTGAATGATTTTGTTGTCTTATTGTTTTGTGTTAAACACGTTGCTTGCTACATGTTGCTTGGCAATGGGCGACTTCACTTTTTGACTTAGACTTTCGCTGAGACTTTCGCTGAGTCTAAACTTCGGTCTAAGTACCTACTTAAGTCAAAAAGTGAAGTGATTTTGCTGAGCCAGAATCCACTTCGACGTTTGACTTTAGCTGAGCGAAAACATGGCGAATATTTAGAGTTCTATACGGATAAACGCCGTAATGGCTACATAATGACGTAAGACGTTATGTAATCACGTCCTTTGCATGCGCGGCGCAATTAAATAAGCAAGTTCAAGCGTAATTGGTTGATTTATTTCCTGTTAGGTTTACCGGTTTTCCGCTATTTTTAATCGTTTAGTTGAACTTTGGTCTAATTACAGATTTTAGCGTTCAGCTTTAGCTTTGGCTCAGCGATAAGTCTCAGCGAAAGTCTAGTCAAAAAGTGAAGTCGCCCAATGTACGAGTATACTTGTAATGGTTGCGTTGCCACTGTGTATGTCACTTAGTGTCGCGAGCTTTGTACCCCGCTTACACGATCAAGCAAACATCGAGCAAACGTCGAGCAAATTATTCAAAATAAACGTGCCAATTGCTCGACGTTTGCTCGACGTCCGCTCGATGTTTGCTAACATTCATCCAGCTAGCTCGACGAGCTATGGTAATTAGCATACTAATTAGGAGGGCGGGCGGGTTGTAATTGGAAGGCCTATATAACACGTGATCAGCTGTGGGCTAAGCCTAGGCCTACATTTGAGCCAGGGAGCGGGGTTCCATCAGGCCTGCTTGATGTTTGCTCGATGTTTGCTCGATCGTGTAAACAGGGTATTACGTGTCCAACTAGGCCTAGTAACGCCGAAACATTACGACAAAGTCAGGTTTTGACGGCAGTTTTTACTCCGCGAAGTTTGCTAAATCCGCAGCAATTCATGCCTCGTGATTAGCATGCAGGGTGGTGCCAAAAAAATTTGTTTTAGCGGGACTCGGTCAAACGTGGCATATCTCCACGAAGAAGTTGATTGGTTAAAAATGTAAAGTTGCGCTCACCTCTTATCATATTTACCTTTCTTCCTGGCAAGTTCCTGTCACGTATAACAGTGGTACGAAAATATGCGCCATCAAGTTGTTGTGATAACTTTGTGAAAATATTGACTACTTTTCACAATTTTTTAATGGCTAACTTAGCACTAAAATTCCTTGAGAAGTATCAGCGGAAAAGAAATTTTTGCAATGTGGCAAAAGTTTTTGTTGTTTTTTTTGATTGCATGTTTGCTGCATATGCACAGAAATCGAAATGATATAGGCCTAGCTGTTTGTTAGAACTGGTAACACAGTTATTTTGAGCTCTTCTTTCAGCAAGATCTGTGCTAGTCTGTGCTGGTTTTCTGAAATTAGCGTTTCATGTATGTTGTGTCTTTAGTGACCACTTTTAGTCTTTGTTGCTAATTTATGCTGAATGTGATGGCGAAAGAATTTTAAAACTTGGTTGGCATTTGCTAGAAATGGAAAAAAAGAACTTTGTGGCTTATTTTTGGAACCGCCCTGTATATATGTGACGTTGCAGCAGGAACATGTGTGCGTTCTGTCACATTTCAGAGAACAGAATCTTGTTCTGCTACGTACGTTGCTGTAGTCAGTGATTTGTCATGGGTTGTTTTGTTCATAAAAGTATATTTATTCATATTCATGGTATTTGTAATCATAGCCAAGGGCGGAGTCTGCTGGCCCACGAAGATGATTATCGTCCACTCATGGTGGACTTAGCAAGTTTATAGATATTTATACCGTGCCATGAACAGCCTTAAGCTTATTTCTGGAAATTCATTGAGAGGCTGTGACATGCGTTTGGGAATGTTTATTATTTATCCCACTTTGCCGGACAATAAGTGCAATTATTGTGTTCTATGATAGCTATTCTTTACAGATATAATGATATATTGTTTAAGTTTACGTTATGCGTCCACATTTAGGCCTAGTAAGCTTAGGCCTATGTTACGTTATGATATATTTATTTGTAATTTTGTATCAGTTACATCGTGTTGCAATATTATGTGGAAGTATTGAAATGTTAAAGATTTGAGAAGACATTTGTAATATTTAGAATGTCGGCACTTCCCATTGTGCAATTTGTTATTTTATGTAATTTATATATTTTACCATTACAGAACTTTGTGTTTGATTAATATGTGTGTTAAGTTCTTCCACACAATGTACAACAAAAACAATAACTTTCGTTCACGACGCTGTTGCTCAAAACAGTCATTGAGTTGTGTTACCTTTATTTTGTTCAATTACATGATAAAAGATATTCACGTTATTTATACCCAAAAATTTGTAGATAATTAATGACGTTGGACTCTGAGCAAAACGCACTCTCTGCGTATGAACGACGTTCAGTCATTTTTACGCGCGAAAGCAGAATGCTTCGCGCGTCTTTGCCATCGTCTGGGCGTCTGTCCGTCCGTCTGTCACACTCGTGATCTGTATCAAAACGGTGCAAGCTAGGATCACGAAATCTTCACT
>Ga0209367_1008996_pt1 | contig 13621 bp, 10 predicted proteins | sample WorMetLIZISLAND2_FD_187412 | JGI IMG/M metagenome (GOLD analysis project Ga0209367, IMG submission 187412) | Marine gutless worms symbiont microbial communities from Max Planck institute for Marine Microbiology, Germany - Olavius geniculatus... ... | reverse complement strand
GCGAGGGGATTCCATGTGGCCCGCCATCGTCCCACATAAATTGTAGTTTTGGTCCGGTGATTAGTCAGATGAAATCAACTTGCAAAATTCAACAATGTTTGATGGTCTTTTGCGTTTCCAAATTTCAGAAAAATGGGCAAATTTGCGGTTTCCATTGAACATTCGGAAGTAAAAAGTGTTTCAGCTTCAGGGGGGCCTCAGCCCCCTGACCCCCCGACCAGGGGCTCTGCCCCTGGACCCCGCTGGAGGCTCCGCACCAGACCCCCCTTATAGGCTTGCGCTCCACGCGCTTGCCGTGGCCCCCTTGATTGTGGTCCGCCAGCTGGTGGAAAATCGACTAAGTGGCCCGCGGTATCAAAAAGGTTGGGCAGCACTGTTCTAAGCTATTTGCTTGTAGGATTTTAATTTTTGACTGCATTGTGTAAGTAATTAAATACGTATCGAAATGTACTCATAGCCAGCATAGTCAGAGAAAGAAGACATATAGTCATGCAGTCTCAACAAAATTTCAAAACTTTTTTTAGTACATAGTTGTTTCAACTGTTCACGAGGTTATCTAATTTTTGCTGGCAGATTTTTCTATATCTTTAAGTTTACTTTGTCCAGTATTAGTTGTATCTAGGTCAACTCAGCCTTTCGTCCCTCTGAAGTAGGTAAATCAACTTCAAGTACCGGCCTTCCTGGCTGGGGTTAAGGTGCAGTGCATTCGCCTGTGTCGGGTGGCAGATGACACTGTGTGACTCCATATGGCAGGTGATGCTTCATAGCTAAGTCACTTTTCTACGTGCTAAAATGATTTCTGTGTGAAACAGGCAAAGGTCGATACGGTCAGGTATGGCGGGGATCGTACCAAGGTGAAAACGTGGCAGTTAAGATTTTCAATTCGCACGTGGAGTCGACGTGGCTTCGGGAGTGTGCTATTTATAGCACGGTGATGCTCCGTCATGAAAACATTCTGGCGTTCGTAGCCGCCGATACAGTCTCACGGACCAGCTCTAGTACTCAACTCTGGCTGGTCACGAGGTATTGTTGTTATTGTCATTATTAGGCCGCCCGGAACGATAGTCCAGAAGTCCTTATGTTTTACAACAGTTCTTTCTTGGTCTCCAGGTATTATATTGAAATTGTTATCTTTTTATACCCTGAGTAGCAAAGGTCCCAAAGGCAGGGGGCTGAAAAAAAGTGTTAAATCGTAGCCGGAATGGTTATTTTTCTGGGTAATCGATGCAGCATGAATCATTCAGTTTGACCATCACTGAGATATCTTGAATAAAATAAAACAGTTTACTTTTTTTGTCGTCACTGGAGAGGCAGCCGATTCTTTAGCCCAGGTTACTGAGAAAATCTAGTGCTGAAGAACTGATGAGTCCCTGGTTCTCTACCACGATGGGCTGGAAAATGTAGACTGATTTTTCAAGATGTCACGTGTTAAGGCATCTGCGTTGCTACTACTGCTGCCACTGGTTGAATACAAGGTTTAATTGTTATTCAGCAGTGTGTCTACCAAATAACATTCAAAAATGTTTATGAATTCAAGAAGCAGCTAGTGAAATCTGGATTGGTCTGGTGCAGAACATTATTGACAGTGTTGTCAATGAACAAAGAAACCATCTTGGTGCCTGTATTCGCAAGTGGGCTGACATTTCAAATATTTTTTTTTATTCCAGACTGCTGCAGAAAAAAACAAGATCCATAAACTGTTAGCATAAGTGGTGGAAATATAAACAAACTATGTTTTGTGTGTTATTTTGATTAAGTAATGCTTCTGCTTTGGATAAAAATGTCACATTTTGTTGATTTTCTTTTGCCCAGGTACTGCAGAAGCAGACTTTGGGTGAGGTGGGAAATTAAATGATTGCTTGATGGCCAGCTGTCTGAGGAATATTTCTATCAAAAACTAGAAAAACTGATCATCCGCTTTCAGGTTACAATCGGAAATGTTGGGGATGTTTTTTATTGGGACACAGCGTATACTACTACTGCTGCTATTACGATTGTCTCTGCTGCAGATATCATGAGTTTGGTTCATTGTATGACTATTTACATCAAAACGTGATCAGTTCGGCGGGTGATCTGCTTCAGTTACTTGAGTCGGCAGCAGCCGGACTGGCTCACCTACATGCTGAGATTATTGGTACTCAGGTAAATCTATAAGATATTCGCTGAAATCAGTATTTGACTATAGGACACTTTAGTGCAAGTGCGAAGCAGTAAGCTTTGTTCGCATAATTTCTGTATTTTCTGTGAAGTAGTTAGACTAATTATGTCACTGTGTGCCTTGGTGGTGTAGCGATAGCGTGTCGGACTAGTGATCGTGAGGTTGCTGGTTCGACTCTTGCCTGTTGCACTGCCTAATAACAACCTTGGGCAAGTTGTTCACGCACATGTGTTTCTGTTCACCAAGCCGTATAATTTGGTACCAGTCAAAGGGCGGTGAGGCTCTGCAGCTGGGAAAGTAACTGTACAGGATGCGGCAAAAAAAGTAGCCCTCTAAAGTTTTTCACTGTTTTCTCAGCAGTCGCTTGGAATTCTAATTTGAAATTTTACAGTTTTATTTACTAAAACGTTCTTCATTTAACTGCCAAGCAAAATGTAATTCTATTAAAAACGATGAAGTTATAGACTTTTTAACATGACTGCCTACCGATTTTTTATCATTAAAAAATGTTCAAGCTACATCATCAATTCAGTAACATCACTGAAACAACACAGTTAACTAATGATGAGTTGTCAGAATTTCATTCTCACCGTGAATGTTTGAAGTGTCTATTGCCAGGTCCAAGCTCCAACACAAGCCTTCAGTTGCTTAATTTGACAAGTCTTTCACAGCATTGTCGATCAGTCCTTGTGGCAGGTTGCCCCAGATAACCTGAAGCTTTTCCTTGACTTCAGCGATTGTTTTCGGCTTTGTTTTAAGCTTAGAGTAAGCCTCTAACATTGCATCCTGCACGTGATAGTCCATTGGGTTTATATTCGTCGAATTTGGAGGCCACTGGTCCTTTTTGATGAAATCTGGACAGTTGGCCTGCAGCCGTGTTCCATGCGCTGCATGCTGTATGTGCTGGTGTGCTGTCCTGCTGGAAGATGAACCCGATGGGTAGCCGATGATTGTTTTGAAAGAACGATAATTTAGTGATAATTTATAAACTATAATTTATAAATTTATAAACAAAATAAATTACTCTTTATCAAAACGTCACTGTAACATCATCGGCAGTAACATGGTAACCGTTTTTTGAAAATTAAATAGCATTTTTAGCTTAAACATTTTGTATGCTGAAAAAATTGGTAGGCGGTCAAAAAGTCTATAACTTTGTCGTTTTTCAACAGAATCACATTTTACTTGGCAGTTAAATGTAAAAGGTTTTAGTGAATAAAGCTGTACAAATTCAAGTTAAAATTCCAAATGGTTGCTGAGAAAACAGGGGAAAACTTTAGGGGGCTACTTTTTTGCCGCACCCTGTAGGTCTGGCTTTGCACTGGCCATGCGTCACAGACTCAGTGGTCTGAACATGTATGAGCTCAATGGCTATAGTAAGGGAAATGAGCACCCACCGACACCTCTTGTGGGAGTATGGTACTTTTACTGGTACCTTGTGATCATATCACAACTGATTGCCAAATGACTAGAGCCCACATTTTTCCATAGTCAATTCTGCCAAACTCTGCGGGCCAGTTTGCAAAATTCCATGGCTCACCACGGCTAAATTGTCCAAAGGCACGTACCTTCCATTTGTGTGTAAACTAAGCTTTATTCTGTTTAAAAAAAACTTCAGCTTTTCGATGCTGGCATGGCGCTCAGTTATGCTAGCAACATACAAAGGAAAATATCGATCTTTTTTTAGAAGTGCAATTTGTCAATTAGTTGCATTGTGTTAATTTACGATTGTGCTGTATACGATGGTAATTAATAGTAGGGACGCAGTTTTAGGCAATTTAGTTTGATTTTTCTCCGTGATATAGAGCCGATGATCGTACTAATCATTGGTCATTTTTTAACTTTTTAACTTTTTTTTAACTTCTGTAAAATTCTGTGAAATTCCACGGCAGTATCAAAATTCCGTGGAAAAGGGCAAATTCCGCTGCTCGGCTTGAAATTCCATGGCCCGCGGATAACTGTGGGCCCTGCAAATGACATACACCAGGTTCAGCCAGACTCAGGTATGGTAGTGCCTTCTTGTAGGAAAGACATAGTTACAATGTTTTTGAGTGGCTTTTTCTGCTAAAGAATAAAATGCATTATTTGGCAGTTACCACTGTTAGCTATCAATCGAAGTTAGTGATTGATTATTTGTAGAGTTGTCAAATTAATGTGTTAACTTAATGCATTAACGTATTAATAAATTAACACGTGTTAAATTAATTAACGCACCTACGTAAATTTATTATATTCTGTGAAGCAGGGATTTTAATATTCTATTAATGTTTGACAATCATTTACTGTTCAAGTAATTAGAAATTGTTTTGTTGCCATTCTATCACTACAGTCACAGTCTTGCAACACAGCCACAACTTTGTGCCTTCATTCTGGTCACCCTTTCGATGTCCACTTACAATATCAGCAGTATTAATGATGCGCTACTAACACGTTGATGTGTGCATTAAAAAATTAATGCAGTGCGTTAATGCATTAAAAAATCGAATGCCTTGACAGCTCTAGTCAATTGTTTTTTTATGAAGTTTTTTTTAAATTTTAATTACCAGGTATACTGTTTAAGAGTGAAACTCATAATTGCATTCAGTCACTTCCTTATCATTGTCATAACGAACCGCTGTTTAGTATTTGTCAGCATTTGCTTGTCAGGGAAAGCCGGCTATTGCACATCGTGATATCAAGTCGAGAAACATTCTGGTTATGTCCGACCACAGATGCTGTATAGCAGACCTTGGTCTAGCAGTACTACAGCGCCCTCCCCAGCCTGGAGTCTTACCTCCCAACGCAAGCAATATGTCAAGGTATGGAGTATAATGAAACAGCGATATTTTACTTTGGACAAAACTGTTTCTATCATGTTCAATTATGATATTTATTTTTATTCGAGTTTCAGTTTTCTTGATCAAAATTCTTATGCCCTAGTGGTTAAGTCGCCAAGATACAAATTGGTTCATTGATAGATTGATAAAGCGACCGATTAACCAGATAACAAACCAATGGCATCATGGTGGGGGATGTGCAAGAGGAGCCAATTTCCCACCATTAATTTTTAGCTGTTTGGAAAAGTGTCAGAAAATCTTCTTGTCAGAAAAGTTTGGTCCAAAAATGAAAAATAATCAAGGCATACAACAAATTATGGGCAGTTTGGCGCTTTGCAGTAGCATCATCATAGATGCAAATTTATTAAAAGACGTCAACAGCGTGAAGGCAACATGGAGGGACTACTTTCAAGATCTGTACAATGTCCAGAATCCAGTAGATGAAACATCTGTAGAAGATCTGGATCCAGCTCCTTGTGATGAGCTACCAACACTTGTGATCCTAGCTGAAGAAGTGGAGGCAGTTCTTGGCAAGATGAAGATGGGAAAGGCACCAGGGGTAGACAGTTTGTCGGCAAAAGAATTGAAGGCTGCAACGGAGGCAGCAACTGTCTGTCAGAATTTTGTTGGAAATTTTCAGTGTTTGTTGGAAAATTGCAACTTTATTCCTTGCCTACTGTTTCAACCCATGATGCCACTGCGACCAAGACTAACTGACTGACCGATTGATGGATTGATACGATTTGTTTTTAGTGTTGATGAGCTGAAGCTAGCGGCTGCTAACCTGAAGGTGGGCACACGTCGCTGTATGGCACCCGAGATCTTGGACGAGACAATCAACGTTGAAGTGTTTGACTCCTACAGACAGGCAGATGTTTACTCATTTGCTCTTATCATCTGGGAGATCTCCAGAAGATATGTCATCGAAGGTAGTAGTAGGAGCAGTAGCAGTAGCAGTTGTCCAGGAAATCCTAGATATGCTATCGAAGTCCTGTGGCCTTCACCTTTTTGGAAAAATCTGCAAATGGGGGAAAAGTCTGGGAATTGAACAGAAGTATTGGAATTTTCGCGAAAAATCTTGGGAAGGAGTATCATTTGACTCCGCCAATAGGAGTGTACTACTATTGTATTCTGGCATTTGCTCAACCCACATTTTTGCTTTAGCTGGAAATCTATGGCCGTTACGTGCACCAAATTTTGGGCATTTGTAGGGGGCATCGATGTATAGCCACGGGTGAAATTTTGGGGGAATCTGACAAAGGGATTTTGTGTGGGGGGAAGAAAAATTGTCTTACCCCCATATCTCGCCCACTAAGGGAGCTGGGCTTTCAAATTTTTTTGGCTAATGGGGAACATCGGGGAAATAAATTTCACTTCCTTTGCCCTCATTAGGAATCAGCTAAAAATATTTTTTTCAAAATTTGTCGTTGCTCTCCATTGCTTAGGGTCGCCATTGTAGGTGGGTTGTTACGCAGAACCCATGGGCTTTATCAACGTAGTTTCTGCATCATATTATCAGGGGATAAATTCAATTGCCACTGTGGGGGTTTAGAATTCGAAAATTTTGCCCAGATTCGGGGTCTGCCTCCAAAACCCAAAATTACTCGACCCCTCATATTTTGTTTATTTTTGAACCGATTGGAGCGATTTTTTTACCGAATGGTAGGCCTTATAATGCTTGTTAAGAGTGCCAAATTTGGTGGACAAATTTTGAGCCATTCTCGAGATATTAGGTTCTTTATAAATTTGAGGATTTATTCCCATTTGCTAGAAACATTAATGCAGTGTTTTTCAACCTTTTTGGTGCAGTGGAACCCTAAGTAAGTGTCGAAATCACCCACGGAACCCCTCACAATGATCCGTGAGTCTAGCTGCGTAAGCGAATTAAGTGGAAGTTTTAGAGTGTCTCAAGACTGATGTTTCCAGCGGAGTCAAAGAGGCAGAAAACTGGTGGGTCTGTGGGCAAAACCTCTTAAAAGCTGACGATAAAACAGCGGGCAAAGAAATTGTTAAATTTGACCGTAATAGATAATATTATTTAGCAATTTTATTTCACCAGTCGACAGCATTACGTTATTGTATTCAACCAAAAACACCCTGTGAGGCGGTCACCAATGGCCGTTCAGCCCCCTTTTATGCACCAACCCAAAAAATTATCATCAAATTTTTTATGTGTTACATGAACGCCCTCGGGCAGCTCAGGGAGTTTGGACCCCCAGCTAGCTACGCTGCTGCATAAGGCTTTTTATCTTTCAAGCAGTACGTTTTAGAAATTGAAATTCTTTCAATGCATAAACAAACCATTTGTTAAGTTTTCATTGTTCATTGCTATGTTAACAACACGAAAAATAGTCAGCACTTTGTGCAAAAGTTTAAAGCGCTAATTTTGAACCAAGTATTTGCTGCTTATTACTTCTGTGGCATTGTCCAATGTAATTTCGCATGCTAGGTTTTTTTGTTTTTTTTACTGACCAGCCGCAGGACCCTTGGCAGATGCTAGCAGAACCCCGGGGTTCGGAACCTCGGATGAAAATCACTGCATTAATGCGTTCTAGTTCTAGCGCATTCTAACAAACGTCTAACTACCGGGAAACGGCCCGTCGTGACACCAGCTGTCATCCTAGGTCATTTGTCATAATTATCTCGCTTGCCGCACGTGGCTAGTGATAGGAGATGACAGCTGTTGCAACGCGTTCATTGTGACACATTCACGGGAGCGACTGGCGTATCCAGGGTGTAGTGGACAGTGGCGAAGGACAGTGGCGAACCCAGCGCGTATCAGCAGCGAGTGGCGATTCCAGGATGCAGTGGTGTAGCCAGGGCGTATCAGTGGTGAATGGCATCTACATGTTGCTGACTTTGTTTCTGACTCGGTCGTCGGTCGACTGTTCGGAGGCATCTGAAGAACTTTCAGCGGCTGTCTCTACACTGTACACTTGGTGTGATCAGAGTCGGGCAAGAAAGCTTTAACACCAATTTAAAAAATCTTGGGGTAGTTTTGGGGGAAAGGATGAGACATCAGTGTTAAGTTTCAACGTTAGGTAGTTAGAAGGCGCAAAGCCAGAACGTTGACAGTTTGGAATGATTGGCCATCTTGACTGCGACCACGCTGAGCATCAAGAAAGTCCCTTTCCGAACACCGTTATCTTTTTTGGCAACAGCAGTGTTAATTGGTGTCTGTCTGTGCCATTGTGTATCTCGGTATGTTTGTCTCTCTCTCTGTCAGTCTGTGTATTTGTGTCTATATTATGTCTTTTATCTCTCCTACCTGCCTGTTTATTGCCAGTGACTACAGACTCCACATTTCGACAGCATTCCTAATTACCTAAGTTTTGATGACATATATCTGTCTGTCTGTCTGCCTGTCTGTCTGTCTGTGTACAGTTCTGCATATCATTCTATATCTGTCTCTGTCTGTTTGCAGGTATAGTGAATGAATACCAGCCGCCGTATTTCGACAGCGTTTCCAGTGATCCAAGTTTTGATGAGATGAAGCAAGTTGTCTGCACATCTCAGTTACGACCGACACTTCCTGCTTGCTGGGCTGCTGATTCGGTACTAGCATATCTTACTTTTTAGTCTGCCCGGAAACAGTAGTTTTTGGAGCAGACTGATGTTTAACCGCAGATGTTTTATTTATTGATTTATGTTTATTCCAATGTGAAATCTAATCTCCAAGATGTGTTGGCCGATTGGCGCAAAATTTTGGACGGTGATCATACCTAGGCCGAGTTTTATAATGCTGGTCCAACATTTGAAGGGCCCTACCCAAAATAATTTTAGGGGTGAAAAACATGCAATCTTGCACGACTTCAAACTTCGACAGTGAATATCTCCAGAACGGATGAAGATATTCAAAATCGGAAAAGTACATTTTTTACCGCAGTTTCTCCCATGTTAGGCGAAAAAAAGTTGGATGAACTTTGCCAAACTGAGTTTTTCGGGAGTAGTCCAGGAACAAGGACCTGACAAATTTGAATTCATTCAACCCACACTGCATATTAGGTTTGACTTGACAGGGTGGTAGACTGAACCTTATACAACCCCCCTCCCCAGGTAGTGTGTACAATTAAATTGTGGTATACATTTTTCTACACACTACTTTGTAAAGTAGGATGACAACCGGTAAAAGTAGGGGGAGGTGTAGCGTAATTGTTAATATCTTTGCCAATTATATATAAAAAAACTGCAAGCAGTTCATTTAATGTTGTATAATTGGCGCGCTGATGTAAAACTGCAAAAATCGAAAAGTATAAGCACGAACTAATGTATTAGCTTATACATTTAATCTGTTCTCAGTAGCCAGATATAAATGTCTTAAGCTAATGCATAATGTCATGCCACGAGTAAGCAAAATGAGTACTGTTGGTGATTAATGTCATTACTAGGGACTAGGGAAGAAATGGCGAGTTCTGCATAACAGTAGGCCCTGTAGGAGGGACTGCTGGTATACTGGCCCAGTTGGTTAAAGACGTTGGCTGTTAATAGAGCTGGCCATTTGGCTGACTTGGGGCTATATGTTAGATTAATTGGGTTTAACGCTTGCCAACTCATAGGATGCAAAAGGTGATGAGCTCCTACGCAGTGGACTTAGCTGTCTTTGCAGAATCTTTTTCTTTTTCTACATGTACAGTGTTTCGATGTGATGATCTGCTTGACAGCTGATGTCGTCAGTATGTCGTCTGATGTGTGAATGTTGGCACGCCAAGCCCACCGCACGACTTACGATGCTACGAGTCAAGAAATCTCTCGCGAAACTTCTGCTCGACTGCAGTGCTGCAACGGACTCCAGTGAAAAACTGTCTCAGTAAACTGTTGCAAGCCTCGACTTATACGATGTACTCTAGTAAAAAACTGTCTCATGAAATTTTTGTCGGACTTCAGCGCTGCAACGGACTCTAAGGAAATATCTCTCAGTAAACCTAGACATAGCCACAAAATGGAGTTTGGTCGAAGGGCAGACTTAGGCCCAAAAGGCCAAAACTTGGGGCTAAAGATTGATAGCAGAAAAGGCCTTAGAAAAAGGAAATAGTCTACAATTGTTTTGTAGATTTTCAGGAAGCTTTCGACACCATAAAGCAGAATGTGATCTGGGCAGTCTTGAGCTCATAAGGAGTACTCATCAGAGTACTTCGTCAACTATACGAAGACTCCAAGGCTGCAGTACAGATGGGCAAAGACATTGGCGAGTGGTTTATGCAGTCGCTGGGCACAAAACGGTGACCCATTGTCTCTTCTGATTTTCATAACCTACTTGGAACAACTTATGGACAATGATGTCAACAGCGTTAAAGATCCAGTGTCAATTCATGGAAGGCTTATTGACAATTTGCGTTTTGCTGATGGTATTGAGTTAAGAGGAAAACTGTGATGGTCTACAGCAAGTAATGAACAATCTGCACCAGCGCCGGATCATGACCAAATCGGGTCGGATGCTGTTGCTAAGAAAAGGCTTATTTGTTTTTAACTTTCAAGATGACCAAGAGGCCCAAGACCCACCCTCCCCTTGCAACTTCACCGAAGATGGCTTTTTCATCCCAGCTTCACCTTCGATCATAGACTTACCAACTCTTCTATCCCAGCTTCACCGAAGATGAACTCCTCGGTCCCAGCTTCATCGCCTGGACAAAATCACACCAATAATATACCAAACTATCGAAAAGACGTTACTCAATCAACAATGCACAAAACCAGCTTAAACCAGAAAGATACCGACTGTAGCTACCTTTTGGCCCAAAATCATACTCTACAGCACAATATGCTGTGGTATGATAGCATTTTACACTAACACAAAGGAAACCAGTTTATTCACAAATAACCCAGTCTAGCAAGACAGAATAACAGTATTACAAGCTGTTATTACACCAGCTCTATAGAAAGCCTGAGGCTTTACGAAAACAATTCTACACAACAAAATACCAAGGAAACTCAGCTTGCCACTTAACAGCGGCATTGTGATCACAAAACAGACTCCGACCAAAGCCGCAGCTTTTCAGACGTCCAACGCTCGTCCCAAGGTTACTGGCAATGCAGCTTACTGTCCAGCGCCAGATAACGATCCATGGCTAACTGTCTTCACAAAAACGCCATAGCACATGGCAATACACAGCTTTATACATGACAGCCAAACGTTCTCACTGAACGCTCAATACGATCTGTGTGACGTGCTCTATTCTCAAAACAGGTCTTGACCTGTAGTTGTTCGCGCGCTTTCCTCTAATTGACTCAGCATCTACGCACCTGGCCTAGACCAGCCATAACGACTTAACCACCATAACAATCGATTGCTGCGGAAAATACACACGGTGGCATGAAAGAAATATACAGATAATGCACTTACACAGGAGGGCACATAAAAAAAGATAAATGCGGAGACGCGTTTACAAAGCAACAGATAAATACGGAATACAAACAACCGTGACAGACAGTAAACACGGTTTTTGGACCATACTGTGTCATAGGTGCTTTCGTGTACGTGTCCAGTATTCGTGGTGCTTATAATGCTTGCTGCATATGTAGTGCTGCTGCTGCTGCTGCTGATGATGATAATGCCATCCCGCAGGTTGGCGCACAAAAAGTTGAACGTACGTACTTTGCACTGACTGAGCAACACCCGCTAGATTTGGCTCAGCACCCCCAGTTTAGTGTGCAAAACACACTGGTCAGTGGGAAGTTTTATCGATGATACATAATACAGATATAAGTAAAGGCCATCCTGAGTAAGGGAATTTGGAGTGCCGGCATAGCACGTCCAGATTTTTTAGGCTAGAACCGCCTTGATGATTGAGCATTGATCATTGCAGTGAAAGGAGGTCTCGCTGAACACTTGATGGCAGTATTCAACATGACCAGAGTTCACTGCAATGATTGAGGTTAACTTTTTGCAAAACTGTCTGCTTGCTTGATCTCTGTGAATGCGTATGCACCTCTGTAGCTCCGCATATTTTTGCTATATAAACATGATTATTATAATATAGTATGTGACAGTTTTTTGACCACCTTCTGTTTTTCTTCCATTTTAGGTGTACTCTCATTGTAGTGATTATTCAGTCATTGCTGAAGTCCATAACTTAGCAGCGTTTTTTGGAATATTTTGTTATCTAAATTATGATCTTAGATGCATAATTTCTTGACATTTCAGCAACTAGTGCTGATTTCTGTTCAACGGTCCATTTTGTTGCATAAACATTGGACACATGTAGCAGTGTTGTTTATTTTCTTGAAGCAGTATACTTTAAGTTGATAGTGCAGCCTTTCACTTTTTTTACAATGCTGCTGAAATCAGTTCTGCTGATTAATTATCATTATTACTTTTATTGTTATTATTATAGGTTTTTTGTATTGCTCACTGGTTTGACTATGCATTTAGCTTATTGTATTTTGTTGCTTTGTACCATTGGTGCCACACACTTATATGTTCATTGTTATTTGCTGTTTGGTTATAATTCGACATTTGTACTGGTAAAGGATCATGTAGGCAACCGAGACGTAGCACAATAAGTAAGTAAATGTTGGATGTTGTACTGGGTGTTGTGAGTGATGATAGATAACTTTCTAGGAAGGCCACTGTTGGTAAACCCCAGCTCACCAATACTGTGAGCGATAGTTGCAAAATACAAAACTTGTATTGAAGTTGGTTTGTATTACAGAAAATGTGAATTATACTGATAGGAGACCACAAATAATAGAAAAAAAACATCTGGGATCCGGGATTGAGAAATTTGTAATCCCGGGATCCCATTTCGGGATTAGGCTCACAGAATGGTCGCTGTTTTGGTATCGATAGTGGACTTATTTCATGTATGAAAATGTAGTAGGCCGACGGAAGGTATTGCAAGTGTAGGGAGCGACTGTGAGTCTGTGACTCCTGTTTCTCCACACTCACCCTCTCCCACGGTCACACCTCCAGACTTCTCAACTTTCAAGCCGGCTACTGAATCTGAAATATCCAAGATCCTGTCCAGTTGTCCAAACAAGCAATCTGACTTAGATCCGATACCTACGTGGCTCCTTAAAGAATGTTCTTCTTTTCTTATTCCTACTATTACTAATATCATCAACCTCTCCCTTAGCTTTGGTAGTTTCCATTCTACTCTAAAAGAATCTGTTGTATCTCTTCTACTTAAAAAACCTACCTTAAACACTGAAAAACTGTCAAACTACTGCCCTATCTCCACCAGTTTCTCATCTCTAAAATAACCGAACGTGTTGTCAAATTTTGATTAACCACCCATTTATCACACCAGTCTGCCTACTCTAAACATCATTCCACTGAAAATGCTCTTCTGTACATTCACGATCATCTCGTCAATGCCAGTGGTTCACAACAAGTATCATGTCTCTGTCTTCTTGACCTGTCTGCTGCCTTTGACACTATAGATCACAACATTCTACTGTCTCGTCTGTCATCCTGGTTTGGCATTCATGGCACTGTCTTAAACTGGTTCAAATCATACTTGTCATCTCACACTTTCCGTGTCCGCTGCTCTGATAGTCTGTCTTCCCCACATGGTTCTCTCTATGGTGTACTTCAAGGCTCTGTTCTTGGTCCTTTACTATTCATCCTGTATACCACCCCTTTCAGCACTCTCATTTCATCTCATTCCTTAAATCACCACCTCTATGCAGAGAACACTCAGATCTTCCT
>Ga0209367_1008995_pt1 | contig 13623 bp, 10 predicted proteins | sample WorMetLIZISLAND2_FD_187412 | JGI IMG/M metagenome (GOLD analysis project Ga0209367, IMG submission 187412) | Marine gutless worms symbiont microbial communities from Max Planck institute for Marine Microbiology, Germany - Olavius geniculatus... ... | reverse complement strand
CCATCCTTGTGGAAAATTCTGACATACTACGACATTCCTGACCGGTTTATTAACATCTTCAAGGCACTGTATGACAACTCCAGCTGCTGTCAAGACAGCAAGTGGGTACACAGAGTTCTTTGAGATCGTCTCAGGGGTTTGACAAGGCTGCATTTTTTCACCATTCCTCTTCATCATAGTCATCGACTTCGTCATGCACAGAACTATGGACAAGTCGGAATACGGCATCGTCTGGCAGAAGTGGAACCGCTTAACGGATTTGGACTTTGCTGATGACATAGCGATAGTGGCGGACGAAGAGAACGTATGCCAAGAGATGACTACCAAGCTCGACGAACAAAGTGCACAAGTTGGACTGAATATAAGCTGGGAAAAACGAAGGCCATGGAAATCACACAGCGCTCATCACCACAACCAATAGCCGTTGCACAAGGGAACATAGAATATGTCTACAGAGAGATTCACCTACCAGGGAAGTGTAATATCTAGCGATGAAGATGTTGAAGCAGATATCAACACTCAACTGGCAAAAGCAGCAGCAGTCTTCCAACGACTTGACAACGTGTGGCGATCCAGCATGCTTAAGGTGATATCAGACGAACAACAAAGTTGGCCGACTTTTGTGGGCGTGGTTTAGTTGCCCGACAAAATCGGCCGACAAAATTGGTGAACCATGACACACGGCCGATATTTTCGTCTGCTACTTCGTACGATATCAGCTAGCACAACAGCCAAATGCAGATCGAGGTCATCCAACGAAGACGTGGTGGTCTACATTTAAAGAAGACCTGGTGGATTGAGGAGTTGATTGGAACTGTGTCCGGGCTGTGGCTACAAACAGAAACAGATGGCGAACTCTTGCTGCCCATTGTCCTGTCAAGGACTGGAGGATCTAAGTGTTTTAAGTAAGTAAGTGAATTAGTAGTAAATTTTGTTGTATTTAGTCTAAGATTACTGCACACAGTACACAACAGACAGCATTTTGACAGCAATAAGTGATTCTGTGCTTTGTTCTGCAGTTTGTTTGTCTTGGCGTTAATTTTTTATGCCAGTTTTTTTTGTATATTTTCCCTTGGTTGTTAAGAATTTGGTTCTTATTGTGGGTAGATTCTGTTATGAGATTTAACCTCTGAATTCGTGTTATTTGTGTTGAGTGCCATGTTAAACTCTGCTCTCTCACTCACTTATTTACTCACTCATGGATTGTGTGTGTTTGACAGACAGGGACCAATCCGGGCCCCGGCCCACCTGCGAGCCACTGTGCGCTGGGATTATCAACCAGACATCTGTAAAGACTATAAGGAAACTGGATTCTGTGGATTTGGTGGTTTGTTGATGAGCTTTTTGTTTTTGTACTACATGACTGATTGACACCTTAAGTCTTGCCTATTATTGGATTTAACAAGTTACCTACCCATCAGTCATTTGCACTGTATCGCTGTTTTGTTATGTCTGTGCCATAAGTCAGGTGCTCTAGGCTGCGTTCACATAGACACAAGTATGAGTACAAGTACAAGTTCGGGTTTCTGTTTACAGCCAGTAGAAGCTTCACTTGTACGAGAGGAGCGTTTATGGTCACTTGTACAAGCACGCAACTCAACGCATGTCAGCTATATTGAAAATTCGCAGTGAAATCGAATCGAGGAAATGCTTCGCCATTAAAACAACAATATTCTACTACAAAGTTACTATTTTTACTAAATGCACACCTCTAATGATGAACAATTTTACATTGACGTTAGTTCTGACGTCAAATATGCACCACGGTTTTTTATAGATTATATTAGTGCTATTTACGAGTAGTTTACTTTCTACGAGTTGGATAAAAACATGACCTGTGCAGAAACTACTTGTACAAGTGAAATTTACAGGTAATCCGTACTCGTATGTATGTGAACGGCCGCCACTGAAATACACACAAACTCGTGTTTGCCGGAACTTGTATACGGGAACCTGTACAGTGCCGGATTCGTACACGTATTTATGTGAACGCAGCCTTAAGAAGGGTTCAAGTACAGTACATGTATATTGATGTTTTTCGTCGTTGTTTATATAAATTTTTTAAATATATAAATACTACATATAAAATTTCTGTGAGTCCATCTTATGGATACAGTGCACCACCTGCCATGTGGGATCACACAGTGTTATCTGCCACCTGTCGCAGGTGAACGATGAACATGCCCCTTCTTAACACTATCCAAGCAGGCTGATACACATCTTATCTACAATGGAGCGATGGAAGCCTGAGTTGACTGGGCTGGTTGGTTATTTACTGAGATGGTTTACCTGTCCACAGTTGCCCATCAACGTAGAAACCTGACTACAAATTGAACCCATATCTCTGATGCCCTACCATTACTCTATTGGGCCACCCAATGTGACATATGCAGTTGGCATGCATTTGAGATTTGGCTGATTGATTGAATCGTATGTGGACTGTAGACAGTTGCAAGTTTCTGCACGATCGAAGTGACTACAAGCACGGCTGGCAGTTAGAGCGTGAAGCAGAACATGGAAGTCCATCACATGATGAAGGTAGCTACAAGTCTTAAATCGCACTGATTGTACACGGTGGCTCAGAATGCAATGGTACATTTCACTTTCATTTTTTTGTGTAATAACATGTACATCACATGCATGTGGAAACCTAATGTATCACATTGACAGTAGGTGTAATTTCAAAGAGGTAAAGGTGTTTGCTGTTTAACTATGAAATGAATTAACATGACTGTACTTTGCTGCAATGATTGAAGCTAATGATTTGGAAACAGTGATTGAGCAAATGCAAATATCCACATATTCACTTAGCACCACTGTGTACAAAGCACTAGTTACTGATTTGACTATACCTAACATTCTGTTTGTTGGGTTATGTGAAGGCTGTTTGGCCTGTAAAAAGTCCTGCTGTCATGTGATCCAACAGTTAGAAAAATAACACTTTTAGGGAACCTGCCCGACTTAGAGTCACTTCTTAATGTAGGCCTTCTGTCAAAAATTGTGACAAAAATTTTCATCTGTATAGTGATTGCAACGAATGTTTGTCTGTACGTATAGTTTAAGCATTTTACATGTTGCTTTTAAGTCTGCATTGTGTGCATTACACACTATGTGGCTCATGCTGGCATCAGAAGTTGTAGATATATATGCTCAATTATTTTTGGCTCTATGGTGCAAAAGCTGCTTAAAACAGGTTTTTGTTTTGCATTATTATTTAGATTGTATGTGCAGATTTCTGTATCATTATTTTTTATATGTACAGTTTATTGTAATTTTTGTTCGTTTGTTTTAGTTTGGATTTTCTGCTGTTTTTGTTGTCAGTACTGGTGCATGTGATTGCCTGGAAAGACTCACTTCTGACATGTTTCATAGGGTATCAATTGGGACATACATTTTCTGATGTATTAACGGTGGTGTATAGCTTTTAATAGGAAACCCATTACAGAGCCACAGAGCATCACCTGCCATATGAGATCACACAGTGTTAGCTGCCGCCTGACACAGGTGAACATGCCTCACTTTAACTGTAGCCTGACAATTTGTTGTTGATGTGTGTCACAGATTTACAGAAGTATGAAATAGCGAGTGACGATGAGGACCAACTTCCATTTCGCTGCTTTATATGCCGAGAGTCATTTGTAAACCCAGTTGTAACAAAGTATGCTGACAGTTTTTTTGCAGTGGTTGATACTGAAAACTTTGTTTTTTTTGGACTTACATTGATAACAAATTTTGATTTAAGGTTGGTTTGAGGGTAAGAAGATGGCTACAGATTGTAGACGAAGATAGCAACATTTGGTGAACTAAGAAGAGATTTCAACATGCTCAAAATTGTGCTCGGAGCTCAACACACCAAGCGAATGAATCAAAAACGTTGGTGCAGTGTGTTCTACGAATGAATAATGAATGACGATGAACAACGGTGCACAAACCATTTTTCAGTGGCTTCTCATGCATTCTTCATGCATTCACCTGGTGTGGCCGGGTCTTTAACAAGATTACGGTGGCTTGTAATAATGCACCGAGTGTTCTGTGATATTTTGTAATTTGTGACATTGGCGGCATTATAAAACAGTGGCACATAAAATGCTACATGCTGGGATTTTATTAAAATTAGCACCTTATGTAGACAGGCAGACATGCATTTTGGTCTGTGAAGAGTAGGCCAGGGTAACGAATAACTATCGAGCAAGTGTTACTTGCGTGCGAATGCTCGGATGTTGTCTTATTGCACAGTCTAGGCTATTTTTGGTTAGTGCCATAGTGCAACTGATAGGCTTAATCATTGTTTACCATCTGTTGAATAGTGTTACTTTCTAGTCTGCGGTGTTTGTGTAGGTGCACGCATTACTTCTGTGAGGCATGTGCACTGAAGCAGTATAAAAAGTCTGCTCGTTGTTTTGTCTGTGGCCAGCAGACAAGCGGCATTTTCAATCCAGCCAAAGGTGCAAATTATCACTTGATGGTCATTCGCTTGTTGTCAATTCACTCCGTATATGTTTATCTGTCAGCCTAATACGTAGAGTAATATGGATGATATGTTAAGAAGGTTAAAGGTTAAAGGTGGTGATATAGCCCTTTATGGGACGTCCATCTCAAGAGATACAGAGCGTCACCTGCCGTATGAGATCACACCTGCCACTCGACACAGGTGAACGCATCCTGCCTTAACCCCAGCCAGATAGGCTGGTACTTGATTTACCTACTCCAGAGGGATGGAAGGCTGAGTTGACCTAGGCGGCTGGTTACATACCGAGATGGTTTACCCGCCCACAGGCAGTCACCCATCGCAGTACTAACCAGGCCTGGCGTACAGTAACTTCGTTGATCGCATCAAACGTGTTACCACTACACCATGATGTTTGACTACAAGCAAGTAAAAACGTTAAAAATAATGATGTGCACTTTTCATCGGAACCTTGTGAGAACTGTGCAGCTTCGTCTGTCATATGGGGGATTATCACACCGCGAGACCTGTTTGTGTCACCAGAACGTGAACATGTCCTGCCCTGTTTTAACTCTGGCCGTGCAGGCTTGTACTCTGTTTACCAAAATTGCCTACCCCAGAGGGATATAAGGCTAAGTTAACTTAGACAGTTGAATAAATACCATAATTTTTGATCTATCTGCCAGCAGTCAACCATTTACGTAGCTACTACCTACTTTATAGCAATTCCGACCCGACTGGAAGTTGAATACTTGACCGTAACTTGATGCCTTGCTATTACGCCACAAAGCCATAAGATCTTGTGAATAAGTTTTAGTACTGTAGTGTCTAGAAGTTGTGTTGTTGGCTTGCTGTATAAGCCCAAATACCACTAGGCTGACTTTCCTGTGACGTCTGCAACGAGTCCATGACAAGACAAAGAGTAGTGTCCAACCTCACAGACTGCCCCATGTTTTGTTGCAGACATCGTCAACTTCCCCATGACAAGACATGGAGAGGTCAATCTGCGATCTTCTAGTTACAAGTCCGCAATGTGCCAAAGTCCATTTGTTGTGTTGTTTCCAAATTCCTTTAGAATGATGCAAACAGGCTTATTGCGGACTTGTCACAGGCTTTTCAAACTTTCTCGACATGTTGTGATGGTTTGAAACCCCGAAACTTTCCTGTGTCATTGCCGTGACTTTCCTATGACACGTCACCGACTTCCCCATGACGTCCGAATTACATTTGTTTAAGTAATGTCTCGGAGAAGTTGGCATAATGGAATTTGGGCTTTAACGGCTGTTGTAATGTTGTTGTGTTGATGTTGTGTGCAGACCTGATTGCCAAACTTGCAAAGATGAAGAGTGAACGTTCCACTGACAGACGAAGTTCTGATGACGATGATGACGACGATGGTGATGAGCCATGTAAATGATGAGCATCAGCGAATGTTTGACTGTTGCAAAACTGCCGGTGCAGACTGCACGTTTACAGTATAATATCATCTGAAGGGCAGTCCGTGTTCAACACGCTGACAATTACTGAACGTTTTGTCTTTGTAGCAGGGATACTGTGACTACCTACAGCGAGGCCACTGGTGTAGCCAGGATCCATGGGTGTAGATAGGGTGTCCACATCTGACCTCAGAAGGGGTCAGAGCAGGGCATCATGGGTTAAAAAGTAGGTTGGGCAGGAAGTTGCAATTTTTCGACAGACGATGCAAATTGGCCTACAGAATTCTGAGAGACAGCTGTGAATTTCCGTTTTTTGTGTTTTTTGTTGCTAGATAATAACGATTTTTCGTATACTTAACGTATGATTTTTGCGGGGATGCATATGTGCGCTTTTGAATAATTGCGCACTGCCCATATCAAAATAAACCGATCTTGAAAACACCCCGTCTGATGCAAAGATCTTTGATATAATATCTCTTACATAAGCCGAGTTATACCCAATTTTGTCCCAAAATTCGTTCCCATCTGAGAGACAGCTGTGAATTTCCGAAAGAGGAGATTATTAGTGCTCAGAATTTTAATTATGCTCTTAAATTTTTCCAAAATGGGGGTTTTTAGGCCTAAAATTAGGTTATGGGATGAAAATCTTGTGACGAAGATTTTCGGATAACTTAATATTTGGATGGAAGGCATTTGCCTCACTATTGCCATGATTCCACTGGGTCAGCATTTTGTTGATCACACCACTGTTCATTTGTATTGCCAATTCCTTAAGTCGTCATCTAGCAGCAGGGCAGACACGTTGAACATTTGATGTAAAAAAACTGCAGGATGTGACAGTTATTTTAGAGAATACTGTGTCAATGAAAACGTTGTTTCTTGTTCTTAATTTTTACTCCTCGCGCACTACGTTCCTAACGTAGCGAAGAGGAGTATATAAGATCAGTGTAATATTGAGGAACAACCGACTGACCAACGACCGACCTCTGTTCCTGGAAGAGCCTTCCTGGAAGAACTTCAAACGGCCATATCTCTATAACGGTGCTAGATAGACGCATGGTCACTATAGGCCACCCATAGAAAGTCGCTTAAAATTATTGAGAAAATTGGGGTAGCGAGTTCCGCATTAAAGGAACGATAAAGATATAGGCTTTCGCAGATAATACAGTAGTAACGTCGTCCAAGGCCTAACGATGACCTAGCACGAAAAAGTTTTGAGGTAGGTCTAAATTGTGCTACTACCATATCGTATCTGGGCAGTCTTATTACGAGTGACGACAAAAGTGAACACGATATAAAACAAAGAATTCTAATCGCAAAGACAGTCTTTGGCAACAATAAATAAAAGTAAAAAAGCACAAATTTGCATTAAAATATAAGCATGATTAAGTAGCCTATTTTCCAACTTTCTTAAAAATCTGCACAATTTTATTGCCTCTGTTTTTGGCCGACCATTAGGTTGAGCCTTAGGGTACGATATGTCGACTGTCTGTCCATAAAGCATGTAAGCTTATTGGGGGTCGAGCATGGTACCGTGATATGGAGCCACCACGGCGACTTACTATAGCGTGTCAAATAAAGTAACCAGGTTTCTATCTGAAGCGGTTTGGCCGCAATTTTGAATGCAATGTTGCTGCCTGCAGCCATGGCCCACATGCGCCGAATTACCATAGGATCGTATATCCTAGCGTTGACTACATTCGATATAGCAGCGTCACCATTGCGTGTATGGGACTGCAGTCACTCAGGGAAATTGTTTACTTTAAATTCGACGGCGAATATCTCCGGAATGGATAAATATATTTAAAATTGGACAAGTGCTTGATCGACCGCGATTTCTCTGCGTTTGGTAAAAAAAAATTCCGGTGAACGTCAGAGATCTAAAATTGTAATCATACTCACCCAAATCGACTTTTTCGGAAAACCATATTTCGACCGTTACGGGTGCTGCGCACTCAAATTTTTACACACGCTAGAGAATGACTAATCCTTGTTAGCGCACACCCCACTCGGACCAGGGGTCCCCCAACAATTTTTTTTCAAAAAAGATCAAAAATTGGCTTAAAATTCAGCGTATCCGCGCCTATAACTTTGGGGGTAAATGGAGTAGCCTAACGACACAAGTTTTTGCTACGTGATGTGCCTCGAGGTAGGGGTGATAATGTGTGTACTACAACTTTTGGGGGGCACCGTTCCCCAAAAATTTGGGAATGCGAAAAATGTGCAAAAATCGGCGTGATTTCAGTCAATTTTCGACTTTGACCGCAAAAAATAACTGGATCGAAGCAAGGTATCAAAAATTCGATATAACAAGTGATCAACTACAACTGGTGGGCAAAGAAATTAGTGGACTTTGGTCAACAAACAAAAAAGTTTTTTTTCTCATTCTGACCCAACCAAAGTCAACAGTGCGTGTACTGCGTGTATTTCGGTCCCGTTGCTAATTGCCCACTCCCCGATCGGACTTACAGCGCCGGGCGGACTTACGTTGGGTTCTGCCCCAAATTTCTAGTTCATCATGCATCATAAAATGACTGTCAAACAGTGCGTATGATCGGCAAAGTTGTGAGGGATATTAAATCAATGTACGTGATAACCCATGCGTTGCGCACGTGACAATGACTCGACGCTTTACAGCATTACGAAGTGTAGGGCTTACAGTAGGCCTAGCCATTTATATAAAGTGTTTTATCTGGGGCGACCTTAACGTACACCTAGATGACAAAGCTTTTACATATACACCAGAATGCAGCAGAGGTCTGTATATGACTCACGATTGTGCTAGACAACTAGGTCACATACACAATCATCAACTTGATGTAAAATTTGTGATGCACGATGACTGCCAGTCTTTGACTTTGACGATTCAAGTCTAGTGTCCAGCCGTCGCTGATCGTTGTCACGGTCGACACGCGGACGTCAAACGGTCAACCGTCGTCGCTGGGCCGCGTTCTGTCGATGACTTCATCCGCGAGTTGAACCAGTCGCGGCTGACGACCGACCCGCCGTCCGACGTGGACGACCTGTTCGCATGCTATGACCAAACCATCAGAGACGTTCTCGACAAGCTGGCTCCTACTATAGAAGTCAAGCAGAACGCCAGAAGCATGTCACCGTGGTACGACCATGAATGCTACATTATCAAACTTCAGACTCGTCGACTCGAGAAAACATACAGGCGCAATCCGACACCAGCAAAGAGGTTAGCATGGCGATCACAGTTCAGTCGTCAACGCGCGATGTATCAAGCCAAGTTCACCAGCTACTGGTCCCGTAAGATCAACGACAGTGCCGGTAACAGCAGACAGCTGTGGTTACAGTTGAAACGTCTACTGTCGGAACCTGCACATACAGCCACGGTTCACTCAGCCGGTGATTTCGCTAGACATTTCAAAGAAAAGATAGACCATAGGCCTATACGGCAATCAACCTCTACTTTCCCACAGCCGTGTATTACTAGCAGGTGTGTTGACGGACCACTATGCAGCTTCCGACCTGTTACTGTGGACGAAGTGGCGACAATGATAAGAAAGTCACTCGCCAAGCAGTGCCCACTGGACCCAATACCTACATGGCTAGTCAAGAACGTCTGTAATACTGTTGCTCCAATCATTACCATGACGTGCAACGTCTCAATTAAACAAAACAAATTTCCAAACTGCCGCAAATCTGCCATTGTCAAGTCGCTTCTTAAGAAAACAAATTTGGACCCATCAGATCTAAACTCTTACCGGCCAGTGTCAAACTTAAGCTTTGTTTCCAAACTTTTGATACAGAATATTGACTCCAGGATCACTAAGCACGCCAATTTTAGCAATCTGTCTTGTGCTACTTTTACTTGTCGTTACGAAAAGTACTTTTTTAAAAATGTAGTTATCCCATTAACTACTGCAATATAACTGTTAATATTTTTAAAAACTGCAGGATTGATGTCAAGTTGTTTTTTAAACTTTAATTTCGTTGTTTACCTAACCCTGCGCGGTAAATAAGTCATATAGCCTACATTTACTTAAATTTATTAGTTTTTCGTGAAATATGTCTGAAAGTGACAAAAATTATCAATGGCCATAGCTAAAAAATGTTTGAATTAAAGTCAGTAAGCGAAAACGAAAAAAGCTGTAGTTTACATGTACTTGCTGTAGAAGTGTTAACAGAATTCACGCGTTTTCACAATAATTTTAATTGGCGACTGCATCGTCTCAAGACAAGATACGCTCATTGTATAGGCTAACCTTCTCCTACGTAATGCCTATTGGGTATAGAATAAGCGTTTAGGCCTAGTGTATGTGAACAGCGCAGGAAAGCTATGCGCAGTCGGTGCACGTACGCCAAACCAACTAGTAAGAATAGTATAATGTGATAGTCTGCGCAGACTGCTGCGTCTAGATTGTCCGCATACTCGTCTCCAAGTCACAAATGTCGGTATTATTTCCATTATTATTCTTAACAATTAAAATATTAGTGTTGTCGAGACGTTAATTTGTTAACGCAAGCGTTAAGGCGTTAATTAACGCATCTTTGTATTGCTAATATTTCGCGGACTACATCGAGAGGGTGACAGGAATGAAGCCCAAAGAAGTCGTGGCTGTGTCGCAAGACCGTGACACTGGTGATAAAAAGGCAACAACACAATTTCAATTACTTTGATATTATTCGATCGTCAAATAACAACAGTTTAGTGGAATATTGCAACTGTTGTTTCACAGAATTTAGTAAATTTACGTGCGTGCGTTAATTTTTTAACGCACGTTATATTTTTAACGCGCGTTAATTCTTTGACCCGTTATCGCGTTAAGTTAACGCGTTAATTCAACAGTTATATATAACATATTATTAGGCGAAATCTCTAGTGCAATCGATTTTGCCTATAGCTATCTATTTTTTCCGTAACGTGGTCTGTCGTCACATTCAAGCACACTGCTTAAACCATTCGACGGATTAAAAGGCCATTTAGCCAATACACTTGCGAGATCCAATGACACGCGTGATAAATAGAGATCTCTGAACTTCCACCACAGGGAGAAACGATTTGGGAGGTTAAAGTTAAACGACCCAGCAAAACCTTGTACTTGCCTACTTAGGATTCACGAGGAGCAGCGCCGATCGGCAATTTCGCGTGTTACCGAAGTACTTTGGTCAATTGTTAGTGTTTAGCATCAATACGACTTTGCATGCAAACAAATGCACCACCTGCGTAAGATCAAGAGAAATCACGGCAAACGCTGAAATTCACGGCAAACGCCAGAATTCGCGGTTTTTGTAAACTCCGTGAATTCGTGATTTGCGTCTAGCTCTAACAATGAAGATAATGATGATGGTGATGATGATGCAGAACGAAGCGACGCCCGGCAGAGATGCTGACGCTGGTTCGACGTCACTGGTTCAATCGTCTCGTCCGCTCAGTAGCAGTCTCAGACTCCGTCTGTCCACCGTCACTGATCAGGTTAATCAGCCAGTCAAATCAAAATCAACTAATCAAATTAATCAATTAATCAATCAGTCAGTCAGTCAATTAATTTGTCATAATCTGCAATGAAAACTAAATTTACTGGACACAAATTGAATGTTTGGAAAATAGTTAGAAAAAGCATTTCGTAAAAAGATGTGTTGTGAGCTGCTGACAAAATATGGACAACGACTGGGCAGACTTCACGTCGTCTGGCATGTCGTTCCACGTTCGTGGGATGACAACCGGATAAGCCCGATTGGCGCAGCAGAACAGCAAGGTCGGCGGCGAGGCAAGTCGGCGACATAATTGAATGGAAAAAGGTATAGATAGACGCATAGTAGAATTTGAATGCTAGGCTTAACATTTTAAAGATGTAAAATGCGTTTTGTGGAAACGTATGTGAGAAGCGTTTCAATATGTTCAATAAAAGACCCTATTTTTACTTGATTTATTGATTTAATTCGTTGCTTTAAGTTACAGTTGTTTTAAGTTACAGTTTTTTTACGTTAGTGGTGGTTAATCGAAATAATTTTTGTAATCGTGCTTAAGTGAGACAATATAGGCCTAAATATAGAATACGTAACAGTTTTCATCCATAGTACTCCAGTTATAATTATTTTATATTGCCGTCAGTTTTGCACTGGCCGTTTAATGGTTAAAGCAAAAGATGAAAAAGTAAAACGATATTGTTAAAAAGCGCGTGTATTTGTCAAAATGTTTCAGTGACGTGTATTTATAAACGTTTAGTTATTACAACACTGTGCAGATCAGTCTGTGGAGCAGCTTTACTAACGAAATGTCCAGTGCGAGCTCGCAGTACCTTCGCAGTCTCACCGCAGCTGTCAGCGCGTCTTGGTCCCGAGCCGTCTGCTGTCGGCTACGACGACTACGAAACCACACGCAAAACATTCAGACTCGAACTGCCAAAGTTCTACAACTTCGCCTCTGACGTCATCGACCGCTGGGCGCTCGCTGAACAAGTGCGTGATGACGTCATCAATCATTCGATCATCATCAGTGAGACAGTTAGGCCTAACCAATTGGGGTTTGCCACTCCGAGAGGCCGCCATTCCAAAGGGCCGTCAAAAACCTGTTTCATATAAAGACGACATCGTGCTTATTAAACGCTAAACTAACTCGAACACTGGCTTTAACCTAACAATAACCCTTTATATAACCCTATTACTAACCTTATCTCTAACTCTATCCCTAACCGTGGCGGACCTACGGAATGGCGGACCAACACCGGTTAACCACAGGTGCAAATGGTCTAATCGTAACTTTCAGGTTGCAGTTCGAATCTCGCCGCTGGTCATTTGCAAGCAATCTTGAACAATTTGTACAACATGTTATACACAACAGCAAATGCAGAACAAATCGACGTAAGTAAAGTTTGTGTTTTGTTGATTTTCAGACGTCTGATGTACGTGGCGGTCTGCCTGCGTTCTGGTGGGTCAACCATGAAGACGGCTCCGAGCTCAAGTGGAACTTCGCCGAACTCACAGACAAGTCCAGAAGGTTTAACTAATCATTTCACGTTTCGGCAACATTACAACAGTGACATAAGCAGGGTTGCCAAGTTATCATACCCCCAATGCGGGATATAATCCTTTTCTTGCATTCCTGTCCTTACCTTTTTTTCTTACATTTACTCTCTCTCTTTCTTTGTGTTCTTCTCTTTGCTCTCCCTTTTTTCTCTCCTTGTCTTTTCTTTTTTTTCTTTTTTTCATTTTCTTCTTTTTCCTTTTTCCGCAGAAGTAGGATTTCTTAAGCGCTGTGCCTTTGAGGTTCGAGGTTTGAGGTTTGCGCTATACAAATTGACGACCTTTACCTTTACCTTTTTTTACCTTCCGCAGCGAGGTTCGCGGTGAATCGTTGAAACTCATCCAAAATCGAATTCGGTGCATTTTAGCTTCAAATATGACAACTAGTGGTATCAATTTCAATAATTTTCTTCAGAATCCACTAACCAAATATTATTTAGTTTAAACAATGATGGCAAATCGAGACCAAAATGGAAAACATTTATCGTCGACGGGTGATGATGACTTTGTGCGGGTGAGCGGGTGGCGACGTTAAATTGTGATTGTCACCCGCTCAATGCTAATAGTCAAGTAGGCCTACGCTAGTCCTCGAAGCCAAATCGACTTTTTGGTGCAACGTATAGTAATGAATTGAATGGGCACTTGACGTTAGAGTTCCGGGCTACCGAAATGATTTTACCTACTTCTGAAGTTTGTTTTAGCGTTTTATGCTCCGCATTTTTATTGCTTTTTATCAAGGATCTATAC
>Ga0209367_1008993_pt1 | contig 13624 bp, 9 predicted proteins | sample WorMetLIZISLAND2_FD_187412 | JGI IMG/M metagenome (GOLD analysis project Ga0209367, IMG submission 187412) | Marine gutless worms symbiont microbial communities from Max Planck institute for Marine Microbiology, Germany - Olavius geniculatus... ... | reverse complement strand
GTGCCGAGAAAATTTTACCCCCCCCCCTAATTTCCCTCAATCGGACGTAGGGTGCCGAATTCAATGACCTTGAATGACCTTGAACGCCAAAATAGAGGGTTTTATGGATATTTTGGCAATTTCAAGCTGCGACACAATTCTATATCATTTACAATGTGGCGCCACGCTACTATCGTTATGCGATCCAAATAGAGAATTTTGTATTTGTATATTAACCTAGCGTGAACACCCCAATTTTCAGCTAAACTTCTGAACCAGAACTGCTATAGGCTTTCGCGCGTCTCGTGAGCATTAGCTCAAATTTCTTGTTTATCTAGAGCTATAGGCCTAAACGCTGTAAGCCTACAAGTGCATCCACATGCAGAAGACATGTCTGGGCGTGCATCAAAATAGTTGGTCGTAGTTTTTACTGCATGCAAACAGTGAGAGAGCGATCGTCAAAAGCTGAACTCTATCAGGCACATTTCTAGAAAACCAAAACTACTACAGCGTGTGAGAAATTATTGAGAGCCTTTTTCCTTTTTCTTCACCGCCTCTTTCAGTTCCAAGTTTTTATCCTTTTTCACTATTCGGTCTTTTTCCACTCCCTTTTTCTCTTCTCTTTTTTCTCTTTACCTGCTGTTTTAACTAAGACCGTGAAAATCAGCTAGAGTTCAAATATTTACAATTTATGAACCAGGCAAAACGTTGTAATGTTGTAATGTAACTCGCTAGCACTGCAAATTTGGTGAAAAAGTCTATCACAGTTACGGTGATATAACATTTTTATGGGATTGTTTTTATTTCTTTAACTCGCTTGCCGGGAACGTATACAGACTCGCCGAGGATACTCCGGCTCGTCGGGCTCAGCGGTACCACGTCGACCTGACCTTCAGTCGTCCCCCCGACAGTAGCTGGAGACGTCGTCCAGGCCGCCCCAGGAACAGACGGCTCGATCCGCTTCGTGGGGGAAGTATGACACTCTGCCTGCTGACCTTTGGAGATGAGCCTTTTCGAATGATACTTGGTCTTATGCACGACATTACTCGCAAGAGGATATGTGCATTATTGGAAAAGAAGAAGAAGAAGAAGGGTTGAACTAAAATTGAATAAAGTTCTCTCTCTATCTTTAGTTCCAGATATACTGCATCTACAGCATTAGGCATTAGGCATAAAGTTGAACAAATTAGGGCTAACGTTTATATTCAACGTGTTTATTTTTTACCCTTGCCAAGTTTTTAAGAATGTTTTTAACGTTTTTCTGGAACGTTTTTACATCTATGCCCGTGGTTATGTCAATTCCATACGACACGTTTGATCGTGCTAACTTCACGACATCATTCTATGGAACGCCCTACGTATGCTTTTCGTCGATTGCTCAGTCGCCGAGAGTGTCAGACGCTGACAGAAAACTAGGCCAAACAATGGCTAAGCATAATTCGCAATCGATGTTAGATCCTACCGACGCGCCTGAGTTGACCAGTGGTGTTCTATTGACCTTTTGGTTTGGAAACTGGCACATCGCTTACTCCGGTCCTGGGAGTAGAAACGTTCTAGTTCTAACCAATTTCGGCTAGGGCTGGATTTAGGGGGGGGCGGGAGGCCCCGGGCCTCAGGCCTCCCACCAACAGAGGGTCTCCCACCACACCCCTCAATTTTTAAAACCCCGTAATTCGATAGCCAATCCTGGCTTGCATAACTTTTGCTACCACCTTTGTATCGTTAAGTAGATTTCCCTAGCTAGTAAATTTCTTCGCGCTAGTAACCAGCTTGTTTGTTTTAAATTCGGAGTTGAATGGACGGAGAGGTAGGAAAAATGTGCGTTTTTCAACGGAAAACTAACAATGTCCTGGAAACGGTGACAAATACGGCCAAAGTTACTATCAATCACTAATAGAAAGTGGCACATTGGCTTTCAAATTACCTAAAAATCATCTACCTTGGATGACCTTGAAAATCACTGGCAACAGTACGGTCGGCTATTTTCGCGACAGCTGGGCTTCTTGTTTTTTTGTTATTTTCGTTGTTGCTAAGTTGTAATTAACTGGCGTTAGTGGACTGTACGTATATGGCGTTCTGTGATGTTTGGGTAATGTGATTAATATAGCAGACGGCGTGCCGTTTTGCGCAAGTCGGCTTTCAATAGTTGTTTCAGACGAGGAGGCTACTGCAGTGCGTTGCGACAGTAGGAGACCAATAGTGCTGTGGCTGTTTATGAAACTCGTGTGAGCGGTTATCGACAGAGGACAGTGCTTCTGTTTTGTCTGCTGCAGCAACTGAGAGCGACAACTGACGTATTGGTAAGCATTAGTTACAGCATTGCTGGAGTGGGTAAGCGAGTACGCAGTACGAGCTTCGTACCACTTCAGACAGTGGTGTAACATACTTAAGCCTAGCCACGCTCAGATCTTTTGTCCCATCGAGAGCCAGTGTACGACTTTCTATTAGTAATTAATAGTAACCTAAATCCTATCTCGCACCGTTACTGAGATACAGCGACTTATCGGCCAAAAATCGCAAATTTTGCCCACCCCCTCTCATTTAGCGCCCTAGTTCGGGGTGACCCCCTTCGAATTTATGGAAAAGCTTCACTGTTTCCTGAAACTAGAGTCTTCCAGGTAGCCAACGGTGAAGATTTGGTGATCCTCTCTTGCACCGTTTTTGACTGATCCACCCGTGTGACAGACGGACAAACAGACGGACAGACAGAATTGCGATGGCTAAGACGCGCTGAAAAAAGTAGCTGCTTTCGCGCGTAAAAAAACTACAACTATGTGCTCTCCTCAAGAAAGGATCATTATTTTACCACAAAGTTATCTGCAGTACCGTAAAACATCTAATAGAGGCCTGGTCCCAAAATGCAAGCCACTTGTTTTAATAGAAGCCGGGGGCTTCTGTTAGAAGTTCTACGGTAGCCTCTTGTATGTCAGTGTAGAGATGGCTACGAAGCCGAGTCAGGCGGAGATGGCGGACTGGTTCAAGGAGATCGACGCGGACGGCAGCGGCAAGATCGACATGAAGGAGCTCAGAGCGGTCATCAAAGCGTTCTACGACTGGCAGAACACGGCCGCTGACGACGCCAAGATCGACGCCGATACCGCCGTACGTCTGTTGATTTCACGATCTCTTTCATTATGCACATTAAACGATTTCCCGTGTTGCCGATTGTTGTCCGTCTCTTAAAAACCTTTCTTCGTCTTCAAAATTTTTATTGAAATTTATTACACTTGTTGGTGCAGGTTGTTCGTTTGCTGTCAAACTTTTTTGAAACTGTTTGCATCAAGCCTGTAATTTTAAGGCGTCCTGTCCCGTCCGTTTGTGTGCGTATGAGTACGTGTGTGTGTGTCTGTGTTTGGATGTCACTGATTCTGTATTGTCTTCACAGAGCGGCTAGAGATGCGCTCAAGTTCGAAATTTTACTTATTTTATTTGCGGTGCGCTTCACGACTTTCTGGCATCGTCATCGCATTACGACACACTTTTGGCCACCCGTTGTAGTATGGCTGAGGCGTCCTGTCCCGTCCGTTTGTGTGCGTATGAGTACGTGTGTGTGTGTCTGTGTTTGGATGTCACACCCCGACAGTGTGTCAAAATGACGCAAGCTACGCGACCACGAAATTTTCACTGTCGCCTCCGCGAAAAACTTTAATTTCAGGATTTTTAAGAGTTTCCCGAAATTCGAAATGGGTCACCCCGATCGAGGGCTCACAATGGGAGAGATGTGGGAGAAATTGGAAATTTTCAACCAACAAGTCGCCGTATATTAAGAACGTTAGGTCAACGAGATATAAGGCCAAAATTACTACACGTAGCCTATTTTGTGTTGCAGGCGCTGATGAAAGCAGTCGATGCAAGCGGTGACGAGAAGATCGACAAGCAAGAGTTCTTTAAATTCTTCGGCTCCGCATGAAGACAGCGTTCTTCCGCCGCCGCTCGTCAATGTGAATATTTTTATAGCCTTCCACCGAACGCACGCAACGCAATGCATTGGACGTAACGTACGCAACGCAACAATAGACACTGCTTCGTTTTTTTTCCTTGCGTTTTTTTTTGCGTTAGCTGCGGCCGTTGCGTTTGTTGCGTAACTTTCTAGCGTGGCCTACGTCCGTTGCATCAAAACGTACGCTAAGACTTTGCGTTGGGCGTGGCGTTGGGTAAAATTTAACACACGGATTGGCTACACCGGTTCCTTGTCAAAACCGGGACCGATAAAACTGGGAACGTCAAAACTATCACACTTTACACGAACCCTAAACCTAACCCTAATCATAGCCCTATTTCTAATCCTATCTCTATCTATAATCCCTAATCCCTAACCCTAATCCTAATTTTAACCCTAACTCTATTCACATCCTATTCCCAACCCGGATTTAGTCTGATACATCCCGAAAAAAGGGTGACGCTTTATTATTTTAACGTTTGCAAACGTGTTTTTCTTATTTTTGAAATACGAAACGCGTTCTCAACTTTTTTAACGAATCTGTTTCCTAACAGTGTTACATCGATATGTGCGCAGATTGACTTTGGTGTTGTAATTTGTAGGTGCGTTAGCCGCAATATTCCAATCAGCAGCGTGTACCTATAGCTTGCTGTGCGCTTACAAGTCTCCCTGCCGCATCGTCGTCCGTGCCAACAACACTACAAATTACCTCGAAAAAAGCATCTTCAAAGAGCTGCTGCCACGGAATAATTCTAATTCCAGTTTCCAGCATTAGGCAATAGGACAGAACAGCACTGTCGCCAGAAGCCGAGCCATGGCCTGCTCAGTCTGGTTCGGGGAAAAATTAATGCGGTTCGTCTATTCATTGCTAATTGGATATTTCTGATATCCGGCGAAAAACGATGATTTTACCTAACAGTTTCGAAACATGCAGAAACATGAAAGATAATAGCCTAACGAGTCAAGCCGATGCCTGAAAAACATGTTCGTTTACTGATTATGTAGCCCGTCATTTGGTCGATTTCTAATAATAATTGAAGTCGTTATTGCCAAACGCATTGAATTGAATTTCGGTCTCGGCGTGACTGAAATACCTGTGGACTTGCTCGTAAGTCGGCTAATAATTCTGAGACGCTACTCGTAATAATTCTGATTATCGCTACATAATAACGAACCGCTTCAGTGCCTGACGCATGCTTGAGTGTAGTGAATATAGAAGCTTGTTTATGTGGCTATGTACGCATTATACCTATACGTACCACACTACCACACGGTATAGCCGTGGACTAAATAGACTGAAATCACGCGAGCTTTGCCGTGCTGGCCAAGTTAATAGAAATAACTGTATAAACTCCTAAGAAAGTTGGACAAAAGTGCATGGGCATATTAAGCCCCTGATTACGCCAGGGGCGGAGCCCTCGGTTCCGTTCTTGGAAGGGAATAGATGTAGTGACTGTAGTCCCCTTTCCCACATTAATAAATATTATTCATGGATGCCTACTTGAATTAGTGTGCTATAGTGCAAAACCACTACAAAACGATAACTTTTAGGCCTAATATTTCCATTAATTTTGTCAACATGTTATCAGCGTTATATTGTTATCAGCGGCGAGTTCAAATATGGCAAGTAATGTCCAGGCAGGCTAAATTGTCCACAGAAGTGATACTAATTACAAAAATATTTTTGGCGGAGGGAGAATTACAAAGCTTTGCAAGCTTCCTATAGAATAATTAACTAATTAATTAAGTAAATAATTAAGGTGTGGAGTGGTGCTCGCTTTTGTTTTTCATAATAACCAGCCTCGATAGAACAGGTTTTTTCGTTTTTATCTCAAGTTGCTGTGTATGCTCGGCATCTTTCCCAACTGTTTTCATTTTCCCTATTGCCTTGGGAGTCAACGTAAAACACTGATCACCGCATTCCCGTAATGCTTAGTATATACGAGGGTACAGATCACAAAACTCGCTCAGTGCGAGCTGCAGGCGAACAAGCTTCAGTAGCCACATGTCGGCGCAATGTGATCGTAATGACGCGAACAGGGCTGAAAAATTAAACCAATAGAATCTTTAAAAACCTTTTAAAACCTTAAAAGAAAGCCCAGCTGTCGTTAGGAAAGACACGCGATACAGCCTATGCAGTTCATGTTGCAATACAGACCTTCAAGATCATCCAAGGTCGATGACGTATTTTATTTAATGTCAAAGGGCGTATGCCCCTTCCTATTAGTGATTAATAGTAACCTTGGCCCTATCTCTCACCGTTTTCGATATATAGTCAGTTTTTCGTTGAAAAACGCACATTTTCATACTCCATTCTACCCCGAATTAAAAAAATGTTTTTTTTTTCGATCTATGTCGCTGAAATTTTGCCTGCCTTAATTATTACAAATAAAATAAGCCTGATGAAATGGAGAGCATTTCAGTGTTTACATGTGTTTATATGCAATGACGATGACGTCGCTCTGAGATGCGACTCGCAGTTTCCGCTCGGGGACCGTCTACTCGTCGCCCCTGTCCTACACCAAGGTGCCCGATCACGTGACGTTTACCTGTCAGGCGCACCTCCAGTCCGCTGGAAGGACTACTTCGCCAGTGACCCCAGTGGCCAGTGTCGCTCGTCTGCCTGGTGGAACGTGGATACGCAGCAAGCCCGTCCAGCTGCTATAGACGATAGCTGTATTCGTGCGCGATGATTAGCCGCATTTAATGCAATGTAAAGTGTAACTATGCGATCGTCTTACAGGGTTACGCGTTCCACGCACCCGTGCCGATATTTTGTTCAAAAGGTCAAAGCCATCGCATGCCAATAAGATCAAGAAAACGACGCAGTGTTTACATACGGTTGGCAAATCATGCGCCGGCCTACCGGCTCACGTGCCGATAGGTCTAAAATCTGGACAAAAGCGGACGGCCTCATAGATGTCGGCCCCTGGCGCCGCGTCTTTGTTAGTTAAAACTCTGTAGTTTTTACGCGCGACAGCAGAATGCTTCGCGCGTCTTAGCCATGATCTAGGCGTCTGTCTGTCTGTCTGTCGGTCCGTCCATCCGTCCGTCACAAGCTGCGATTGTATCAAAACGGCGCAAGCTAGAATCACGAAATCTTTTCTGTGGACTGCAACAAAGACTCTAGTTTTAGAGTCCATAAGATTTTTCCGAAATTCGAAAGGGGTCACCCTGATCAAAAGCTTTAAATGAGAAAGGGTACAAAAATTAGCGATTTTACGCCAATAAGTCGTCGTATCTCATAAATTGTGCCAGATAGGGCTTAAGGTACTATTAATCACTAATAGGAAGTTTCATACGCCCTTTCGATTGACACTAAAATCAACGACCTTGAATGACCTTGAACTCTAAAATAAGGTTTTTAGTGATTTTTTGCGATTTTAGGTTGCGGCGCACATTTGAAAGTGAATTACGCCAAAATGGCTGGAGATGGACTAAGACAACCTACACATGAAATTTTTAGCATTGAACGTAGACTTTATTAGTCCAAGTCCAAAATTCAAGGAGGCCGGCGCACGCAAGCTTTAAAAAAGGATACCTCTAAAAAGTAATTATTTTGCCGCTATTGGCTCGTCTAGCGCGAAAGCGATTGCAGATAGGCACATGCAGACATGTTTCTTATCACAACAAACACTAGTGACGAGCTTTTTACTGGTACTAACATCGATGACCTTAAATGATTTTGAATCTCCAAAATGAAGGGTTTTAATGTTTTTTTTGCGATTTTCGGCTGCGGGACAGACATCATGGGCAATATTGTGACGAAATGGCTGGAGATATACCAAGACAACCTGCAAACACGAACTGCTAAGGCTGTCGCGCGTCTTATGAGCTTTTGCTCAAATTACTTGTTTCATACCGTAATCTAAAGTAATAAATAGCCGGATACATTAAACTTCTATCGGAAATACGCTTGGCCTTTTCCAGCTAGAATATATTGCATTTCTTTTTACGCGCGATAGGAGAATGCTTTGCGCGTCAAGCGGCATTCACACTACGCGCGAAGTCCGCGCGGACACGGTGCGTATGAAAAGGCTCTTAGCTATGGACTAGGCTTCCGTCTGTCCGTTCATCCATCTGTCTGTCTGTCTGTCTGTCTGTCTGTCTGTCACACTTTGCGATTGTATCAAAACGGTGCAAGCTAGGATTACGAATTAGTACGAAATTTTCACTGTGGGCTCCCCCAAAGACTCGTTTTTGTGACGAATTTTTGGCCGCTGGGTGAAGTGGTTACGCTCGAATGAGAGCGTGAAAAAGGAATACTCCCTAAAAGTTTTTTACCGCTATCCTATTGGTTTGTCTTGCACGAAAACGGCTGCAGATACACAGTAGGCCTACACAGACTTGCAGCTTACCGTAACAAGAACTCTTGACGGGATAGCTTTAAAGGGTATTAACATTTATGATCTTAAACAACTCTGAACACACAAAATAGAACTCACAAAACAGTCCTACGGGATATTAGCAATTTTTTTCACGATTTCCGGCTGCAGTGCACACGTAGGCTAAAGAGTGATTTGCGACGAAATTAAATGGCTGGAGATAGACCAAGACAACATTCGAACAGAAACTGCTGTAGGCCTATATATTATAGGGCTACGTCGCGCGTCTAATGAGTATTAGAGCATAATACCCTGTTTACACGATCGAGCAAACATCGGGCAAATATGAAACATGCATAAAGCACAGCAGACATCGAGCAAACGTCGAGCAAACATTGAGCTGGCTCGTCCAGCTAACATATAACCAGCTCGTCAAGCCAGGTCGTCGAGCCAGCTTGATCGTGTAAAACGGGGTAGGCCTATAACTCAAAATTACTTGTTCTGTCAAATAAACACCGTAGGCCTACACAACATGACGAATTACGATTCAGGCAAAACATCTTATATACACCTTGTCCGTCACATAATCACATTGATTTTTATAAATTATAGTAAGATGAAATAGTTTAGGCCTAATCAAAAATCACGATTAAAATATAAATCTATGAAATAAAATGTGATGTGTAATAAATTTTACAACAAACAAAAACAAGAAGCCCACCTGTCGCAGGATAGCCAACCGTACTGGTTGTCAGTGACCTTCAAGGTCGTCCATTCGTCCAAAGTCGATGATTTTTATGTCATTTGAAAGCTAATATGCGACTTCTTATCAATGATCAATAGCGACCTAAGCCTTATTGCGCACCGCTTAGCCACATTAGCGCGTAACGGCCTTCAAGGTCATCCAAGGTCAATGATTTTTACCTAATCCGACAGGGCGTAGGCCTATGCCACTTCCTATTAGTGATTAATAGTAACCTAACTAATGGATGAAGAATAAAGCAATAAAACAGCGAATAGGCCTAACGCATATTTCACAAATGTTAAGCTGTATCCCTCACCGTTTCTGAGATATAACCAGTTTTCCGTTAAAAAGCACATTTTTCTACACCCCTTCATTCAACACCACTTTGAAAATGTTCCCCTTGGAGTAAATGGCTGAAAGTTTGCATGCCCGAGTTTAAGACCCATGGCTAACTATTCGTTAAAAAAATTCCCCCTACGCCTTACCCGTTAGCCACAGTACGACCGTTACAGACAGATTAACAGACGGACGAACAGACGGATGACAACCATGACAATAGCTCGACCATTACTTAAGTACGATCGGCTAAAAAATCTAAAAACCTACAAATTTGTCTTTGAGTTTTCAACATTTTTTAAAACTTAAAAAACTAGTTTTTTGGACCAATTTTCATGATCTGCCGGTGGCACTGCAATGACTGCATGCTAGTGATTGCAATCCCGGGATTGAATTTCCAATCCCGGGATCCGAGATTGAGAAATTTGTCATCCCGGGATCCCGTTTGGGTTCGGGATTAGGCTCACAGATTGGTCGTCATTTTAGTATCCTTTATTGACTTATTTCATGCATATGATGTAGGCTAGTATGCGCATACGGAAGATATACCCGAACTGCAGGGAGTGATAATGACTGTCAGAATACGAATTACAGTGCACAGCAAAGAGTGGAACTCTAGCGCACATAAATAATTCATTCACCAGACGGCTAAAATTCTTATTTCTATCATTTAACACGCGAAAAAAGTACAATTTTAACTAATTTTGTAATCCCGTAATCCCGGGATTGGGATGCCGCCAATCCCGGGATTCGGGATTGGTGAAAATGGCCGGGATCCCGGGATTCGGAATCCCGAGATTGCAATCGCTACTGCATGCTGCTGAGCATTGACATGCCTGCGTCCCAATCACGACGTTACTTATTTATCGGAAAATAATATTCTATGCTACCTGGTTGAAAAATATTTATTTTGTAGGCGTGTACGAATTGTGAGTGATTAATATGGCAAAAACGTATGATTATCTGTTCAAACTGCTGTTGATTGGTGACTCCGGTGTCGGAAAAACATGTATTTTGTTCCGGTTTTCGGAGGATGCGTACAATTCGACTTTTATTTCGACAATCGGTAACCTCTACTCCGTCGGTTCTCCATTCTGACTTGACTGCTCAAATAAATACTAATTCGTATCACACCATAAAGGAACGCATCATACTGCATAATCCGTATTTCCCAGGTTTGCTGGGACATGTGGGAAGTACGGATTTGTCGTATTCCATTGCAGGCGTGAAAATTAACATTTACTAGCAGACGTCGTCACGAAGAAGGAAGTTGCAAGTATGCAAACGCTGCGGCCCTCTCGGGGTTACATGTGCAGCTAAAGATGTCAGTAGACGTGCCAACTCAACCTGGTAGGCACATTGAGTACCAGCGAAAGCTGGGACATAAACAGGCACATTGTGCGATGCACTTGCTCTGTGTTCGTAGTCTGGCAGTGTAAACTGGTGTCTGGCCGATGATTAAGGTAACGAAGGTCAGCCTTGCAACGTTGGTCTCGTGTCATTAAGGTGCGAATATTGCCGATGTCATTCACACCTGGAAACATTTGATTGGCTATGCAAACTTTGTCGCAAAGTTGGCGACAGTGTAGTGGAATTTGGGCTTAATTGGCTACACTACAGCCAATCAGTGACACCGAGTGTGAATAGCGTCTACTCTACGTTATTCGCACTTTAGGGTGCAAATATCATTGGCCTTTTTAGGAAAGCTAGTTGATTGTGAATTGTGGTACATTGCTGTTGTTGTGTCATTATAATTAATTTTTGTGTCAATTTCAGAGTTTCTAAATTCCTTTAACTGCCAAATGTATTCATTTGATTTTTTAGGAATTGACTTCAAAATTCGGACAATTGATTTAGATGGTAAGAGAATAAAGCTACAGATTTGGTGAGTCAACAATTTCTATGGTTTATTTCTACTGTTTTTTGCTTTGATTTGATGTTATGTTGTTGCTAAGGGAGCCATGTCACTTGAATATTGAATTATGGCAGTTTGTACTTAGTTCGTTATTGACAAAGTGCATTTGTCCACTGGACTTTATCGACTTGCCATTTAATAACCTGAAAGCGATTGCCGCAAGGTCTCTGAGACCTAGGATACATGCTTCAGCCAACTGCTTAGGATGCTACTTTTTGCTAGATTCCAGTGTACAGTAGAGAGGCAGCATGTAGTTTTGTTGTTTTATTTTATTATTGAGATTTTCATGTCAGATTAAGTGTTTATATATGTAGCTTGTGTATGCTTGTCCATCTACTCAGTCCCACTCACTGACGTCGAACTGTGTTGAACCGTGGAGTTTCTTAATCATCCTAACAACAAATTCTTAGCACTTCAAACAGATTGTTGTATTTTATGATATTGCATTTTTGGTTGGAGAGTAATACAGGTAGCATTTTGATGATGAAGTTTAGCATGTTATCAAATGATTAACTGATCTATCGATTGGCTAAATGTTCAGTGACACATTTGCAGAATTAGTGAGACATGGAGACGGAATTGCTCATTGATGATTTAATAAGTACCATAAATAATTGATAGTGATACACTGTTGCTGGTTGACTTGTATTATTGCAGGGACACCGCAGGACAAGAACGGTTTCGGACAATCACGACGGCTTACTATCGAGGTGCTATGGTTGGTAGTCACTTTTGTTGTCTTTGCCAAGAAGCATCTTTAAGTATGCTCATAGGTTGCTAATTTAGACAGGAGTTCATCAAAATTACCATCTTTGTTTGCAGATATTGTCATATATTGGACATATTTTTTTCACAGTGACAAACAGAAATCAACTTCAGGAAGGCAACATGCTGAAACATAAATGAAATCAGTAAATAAATGTCGCAGTTTTGATGGATTCACATTGTTTATTTGTCGGTCGAGGAGATTATGATTCTGTAATTGTTGTACGTACTGTACTCTACAAAGTATTCTTTGGTTTGCTGTTCATTTTTTGTGGATTTAAGTTATTTGATTGAATAAATTGACGTAATCTGATAATGTTTTGTTTTTCTATGAACATGGTATTTTAGACTGCTTGTGCTTGCAGGGCATCATGCTTGTATATGATATTACAAATGAAAAGTCTTTTGAAAACATCAGGACATGGATACGTAATATTGAAGAGGTGAGTATAGATACACTAACATATCTGGCTGTGTTGCTTACCATTACTTCGGACAACATGTCTGTCAGATAATGACTGTTTTGTAACTGGTATTTAGGAGCTTAGTAACTGATAACTATAGTTAGCATGGCTAAAGGCAGAATTGGTCCTCATTTGTATTTGCAAGATGATAGCATAGAAGTGATAGTTTGGCCACAATTTTTAATTGCAGGTTGTGGTTTGGAGTTTCATTTACGTATGTGCCCTTTTCCCGAGCTACTGGTCATGGACTCCTATCTAACACGATGTATCATTGAACCCCTCGAATGTACTGCCAAATGTCATCTAAATTCGTCAAGTGGTTTAAGAAGTGTGCACAAATTTGACTGACAATGGACACTGATGACACCGTGAGAATAAGTGGAATTATTTTTGGTTAAAATGTAATAGATGATAGAGGCAATGGCTCACATAATTTGCATATAATTAGCAAAGTTGGGCCTATGTGGCACAATCCTTAATATGTGTTTTGCACAATTGCACTGCCTCTAGTTTAGGAAAACATTGTGAATATCTGTGTGTTGTCAGCATGCATCTAACGATGTTGAGAAGATGATTCTTGCAAACAAGTGTGATATGAACGACCGACGACAGGTGTCACGAGAGCGGGGGTCCGCGGTGAGTTGACTAAGCGTGTGCGGTTTTCAAAAAATGACTTTGGTTTAGTTTTCGGTTCAGTTTTTAAAACGAAAAGCCCAGCTAACGCAAAGGGAAACGCACGACAGCATGTTTGAAGGTTCGGTGCAAACAAAATCTAAGCTTACCAATCCCAGCAACGATGTTTCATTTACACTCGCCAGAGAGCGCGCGACCGGTTTCACACAGCCGTGTTCTGTAAAAATCGCAAATTTTTTTTTCACCCCCCTCTGATTTAGCACCCTCGCTGGGGGTGACCACTCTCGAATTTATGGAAAAGGTTTATAGATTTGAAACTAGAGTTTTCCTGGCAGCCGATGGTGAAGATTTGGTGATCTTAGATTGCACTGTTTTTGACCGATCTACCCGTGTGATGGACGGACTGACAGACAGAATTGCGATGGATAAGACGTGCTACAGCAGTAGCTGCTGTCGTGCATAAAAACTGCGGTTTTTGGTTTTTACTGTCTGATGTTCAGTGTGTAGTATATTGTATTACTT
>Ga0209367_1008992_pt1 | contig 13625 bp, 10 predicted proteins | sample WorMetLIZISLAND2_FD_187412 | JGI IMG/M metagenome (GOLD analysis project Ga0209367, IMG submission 187412) | Marine gutless worms symbiont microbial communities from Max Planck institute for Marine Microbiology, Germany - Olavius geniculatus... ... | reverse complement strand
AAATGAGGTGGGAAATGAAACCACCATTCGATGACATATAGTCTCATTAATAAGTGTGCCAAAAATTATTATAATCGGACATTCATTGTTCCAGTTATTGCCAAAAATGTAGTCACATGCTTTTTTTTGAGACACAGTGTACACTGATTCCCCAGGTGGCAGCATCAGTGCTGTTGCACATTATGTGAGCAATGCTGAAATTACTTGTTGTTTTACAGGGGTAATAAAAGGTGGAAAGCAAGAAGACAAGAGAGAGCAGACAATATTTAGTCACAAATCTGCAAGAACTAATGATGATGATGATGACGACGATGATGACAGTGATTAGCTTTTTAAACTAACTTGATGGTTTCGTTATGGTTGTCTGCTGCTTTGCTTTGTTTTTGTACTGTTTTGATATTATTCGCAGTTGCTTTTCAAAGCAGTTACCTGTCTAAGATTTTAAAGTTTCATTTGTTTTAATATGAAGTTCATCTATTGTTATCGTTCTGTACAGGATTTGTCAACCTTGACCAGTGATTAAGGCTGCCAAGGTAAATGATTAAAAATTTTGTCAGGAGCATTTGATATCAAAAAGTAACTTAATGCAACAGCTAGGAACAACCGGTCATTTAACATTCCGGGTTTCAATAAACGTTTTGCAATTTTGAGAATTGACTGGGAGTTTATCTAAGGACTATTACTGTACCTACTGCTTTTATATTTAGTTTGTGGTAAACTTCTAGTGATGCTTTTTAAATAAAGTGGTAAATTTACATCTCAGTTCTTTTTGAGTTGATGTCTTATTTCCACAGTGGTGATGTTAAGTATTATTGTTGGATTACTACGGTTCCTACCATCAGGGGAAGTCGAGTCGGGGAAAAATCAGACGATCAGAGAAAACCAGGAAATTTTACATCCCAAAGTCAGGGAAAACTCAAAGGGTTTGGGAAAGTCTGGGAATAAATATTTGGAACTGTTATATGCAGACTGTACACAACAGCTCAAATTTTTTCTTGCTCGCTTTGCTCGCACATTATGTGTACCTCCACTTTGAGATTTGTTTCACAGCCCTGCCCGCCATCGGATGATTGCCCGCCAACAACCAATCTGCAGGATGTAGCCAAGCTGTGCAACGAGTTATGTTGCTTCTTCACCCACAAACTACAGAAGATTGCAGACACTCTCACGTCGCATCTGTCCAATGCTTCGGCGTTTCATCATCAACAACCGCACCGACATGACCCGCGTTTGCTGGAAGAGCTGTCGATGGTGACTGTTGGGTAAGTGGAGAGGCTGATATGTTCGTTGCCTGCCAAGTCGTCATCTGTCGACTTTATGCCAACCACCATGCTGAAGTCCAGCGTCGACGTCATGGCACCACTCATCACCAGACTGGCGAACGTGTCATTCAGCACCGGCGTATTTCCGTCATCGCTGAAGCAAGGTCGAGTCACTCCCTTGTTAAAGAAGCCTGGACTTGATCAGACACTTCTTGATCGCATCACTCAAGATTTTGGCCTTTGTGGTTCTGCTGTCATCTGGCTACAGTCCTTTATCTCTGACAGACAGCAGTACGTCGTCGAAGGTGCCAAACAGTCTGCGTCAGTCAACTGCACGTCTGGTGTGCCACAGGGCAGTGTGCTTTGTCCACTGTTGTTCACCATGTACAACTCACCAGTGGGCAACGTGGCTGCAGCTCACAGTCTGCGTTATCATCAATTTGCCGACGATACACAGCTGTACATGGCCGTTCGACCGGGCGATGACGAGTCTTTCGGGCCAGTGTCGACGTGTGTCGAAGATGTCGCTCGCTGGTTCCTAGAAAACGGGCTGCTTCTTAACCCTACCAAGACGGAAGCAGTTCTGGTTGGACCAAGGTCCAGCGCGACAAGATTACGACGGCCAGCGGCATCGATGTTGCAGGAACAGTAGTGCCGTTCCGTGACACTGTCAAGCGGCTTGGTGTCACACTGGACTCTGGCGATGGACCGGCACGTCATTCAAGTCATCTGCAGCTGTAGCTATCACACACGTGCTCTGCGACACATACGACCACTGATGACACTCGACGCTGCCAAGATGGTGGGACAGAGTATCGTCTCATACCGACTGGCTTACGCCAACGCACTGCTACACGGCACATCAACGAGCAACATCAACAGGCTGCAGGTGGCACAGAATTAACTCGCTGGCCAGAGTGGTGTGTCAAGCGCCACATTCCACAAGTGCTACCAAGATACGTCAACAGCTTCAATGGTTGCCTGTTCGGCAACGGATCAACTACAAACTGGCGGTCATCACGTACAGAACAAGATCAACTGGCAACCCAGCCTACCTACATCATCTCATCCAGGACTATCTACCAGCACATACACTGCGATTATCAGACAAACTGTTACAGGATGATGTTAGCGTTGTCAGCGAAAGCTTTCAGCGTCAGCGCTCCTTCTGTTTGGAACTCACTGACATATAACAGTACTGTAGATCTGCAGAACTACTTTGTACTTTCAAGCGTTACTTAAAAACTAAACTGTTTAACATTGCATATTGCAAGTTACGTAAACACTTAGCCTAGTCTTCGCCACAATGCGTCTCTGATTAGTTTGCGACACATGGCGCCATGCAAATGTGTTTTGATTGATTGATTGTCTGTCCAATGCTGTGCATAGCATTGGAGTATAAAATCACCTGAGTGTCCGTCAGGGGCGGCGCCAGGTATCGCCCGACAGAGGGGCAGCATTCCCCGACGGGGGTGCCCGGGGCTGAGGCAAGTATGCTATCATATGTACACTGTGTCCGGAAAAAGTAACCCCCTACACATTGTGCAATAAAAATCTCAAATCTAAACAAATCTAAATAAAATTCTGTACACTTAGTTTCGAACAAACTGCTCAGGAGATTACTAAATTTCGTTGAAAAATATCATTAATTAGTGGAGTTATTAATTGTTGAATATTGATAACAAAATGGCTCTGTTATCAATATGCCGTTACATAAGTAAACCCTCCTGTTAATGTACATTTGCGTAACTCCAAAGAACAACGTTTGATTTCGACGAAACGTCAACAATGCACCATCTGTTAGCAATCAAACTGCCAAACTTTAGTGAAATTTGCCAAAGCGAACAACAGTTACAGCAGCTTTAGTGTGATTGCCTCAAAACACTTCGGTTCCATGTCTTCGCGTCTCACGTCATCCACAACTACCTGAAAATGATGTGTTTTGAGGCCAACTCACAAAAGCCACTGTAACTATTGTTTTGCTAGGCAAGTTTAATTGCAATTTGGCATTTTAATTAGATGATGCATTGTTGACGTAGAATTTTGAGAAAATCAGATGCTGTTTGTTGTGAATGTTTACTTACGTAACGCCATGTTGGTAACAGAGATATTTTGTTATCAATATTCAACAATATTTATAACTCCGCTAAAAAATGATATTTTTAACAAAATGTGGCGGTCTTTTCAGCAATTTGTTCAGAATTAAGTGCACAAAATTTTAATCAGATTCGTTTACATTTGACATTACTATTGTACGATGTCTAGGGGGTTACTTTTTTCGAACACGGTGTATATACACAGATAGAGTATAACCCGCAGGCGAGCGCACGCCGCCCAGATGACCTTATTTAATTAATTAACATTTAGGCTAGTTGTGGCTATTTTTTAGCTTCTGGAATGGCATTGCGCGTCATGCATAAATGTTGTCAGTCTATGTGTCATTTTGTTTAACAGTTTCTAGTTCGACTAACGCATTGTTATTGCAAATAGAACTTGTAGCAATTAATTAGGCTTCTACTTGTAATCGTGCTTATTGGTCTGTCAATGTGTCCCTACTCCCTGCATATGCCTAAATCTGTCATTAAATAGAGTGGCCACCGTTTTGGGAAAAAAATTCAAGGAATTTTTGAGGACTTTTAAGTATTTTTTCCAGATAGGCCTATATTCTTTCTTTTGGCATATAATATTTACAACAAAATTCACATTGCCGCCAAAATTCAACGACTTGCAAGACCCGTTTTTATCAGATTCCAAAACTTTTATTTCAAAACCCTATTTGGTTTTAAGGACTTTTCATGCAAGGCTTGTACAAAAATGGAAACAATCGAGAACTTTCAAAGACCTGTGGTCACCGTGCAAATACTTTTCAGTGTCATTATCAGACTCTTTGGCACTTTGAAATCAATGCCAGTGAAACGACTGAAATCAACTGACTGAGATCGGTTGAAAAATGTGGGAGCTGTGGGGGATCGAAATTTCGGCCTTCCCATTGACTTGGCACATCGCTTATATAACAGCTTGTTGCTACCGCACAAGCCGTGATTCATCGTTTATTTAGGACCTAGTCTTTTATAGGCATGGGCGGAAAATGACTTTTAGAGCAAGAATGACTCAATGAGCTATTTTCTGCTAAGACAGTTGGATTAGTTTTACATTTTTTACGCGCGACAGTATGTAATGCTTTCGCGCGTCTTAGCCATCGTCGAGGCGTCCGTCCGTCCGTTCATCTGTCTGTCACACTCCGGTATTGTGTCAACACAACGCAAGCTAGGATCACGAAATTTTCACCATGGACTGCCAGGAAGATTCTAGTTTTATGATCCGTAAAGCTTTTTTTCCGAAATTCGAAAGGGGTTACTCCGATCGTGGACGCTAAATGAGAGGGGGTACAAAAAATGGCCATTTTGAGCCAATAAGTCGGTGTATCTCAGAAACGGTGCGAGATATGACCTAGGTTACTATTAATCACTAATAGAAAGTCCCATACACTTTTTCGATTGACATCAAGATCAACGACCTTGAACCACCTTGACCCCCAAAATAGAAGTTTAGTGATTTTTTCGATATTTTGGGCTGCAGCACACATTTCAAGAGTAGATTGCGCCGGAATGGCTTGAGATGGACCATGACAACCTGCATATGGAATTTTAAGCATTAAACGTAGATTTTAGCAGTTTATGACCCAACCGCCTAGGTTCAAGGAGGCCTCCGCACATGGGCGTCAAAGAAGGGTACCCCCATAAAAGGTCGTTATTTTACCGCTGTTGGCTCGTCTATCGCTTTGCAAATAGACATAGACTGCTAACAAGCTTTTAAGTGGTTCAACATTAATGACCTAGAACGACCTTGAACCCTCAAAACAGAGGGTTTTAGCAATTTTTCTGCAAATTTCCCCTGCAGCACACACTTCAACAGTGAATTGCAACGAAGTGGATGGAGATATAGACCAGTAGGCCCGCCTACAATTTTTTTGCAAACAGGAATTGCTATTCGCTGTCGCGCGTCTCATGAGCTTAGCTCGAATTACTTGTATTTATTACGTTTGTTTTTTATTTAAGCTTCGTACAATCTTTAGCAAAGTAAAAAACGGTAGTTCTTTTTTAAATTATGGTTTTAGAACCCATGTGGGCCTGTAAGACAAGAAAACTATGACATAGGCCTGAACGCAGTATGAGTACTTCATTTCACGCTTATATTAACGCCCCACCGCGACCCGCATGTGTTTCAGCAAAAATTACTATAGGCCTAAATATAGTACTATCTCCGGGGTAATGTGTGTAAAAAAACAGTGACGACGCAGTTGTTTTTCAACATGCGGGAAATTGCAACAGCCGCTCCTCTCGAGCTCGCTGATATGAATGTTTTATTCATGCCTCGAGCCTCGTGCAATGTTGAATGTGCATGTCATAATGACTAATCGTAACGAATTCAATAGCTCGGGCCTCCTATTATGGGCTTACTGCAGTTGAGATTCAGCTCGCAGGTCCATAGAAGTAGGCCTATAGGCTAAACTCCGTGCCTGCCTGTACATGCGGCGGTCGCTAGCGTCAAAGCGTACGTCAGATTTGTGCACTTGTTTTGTGCTGATGTATCCTAAGCGTGCATTTATGAGAAGTGGTTCTTCTTGTAATCTAAACAAGGGACGACGTTGACTGGTGGGTTTCGATTTCAAATTATCTACCTATTGAACTATTTTTATACTGTGACAGTATAATCGCCTCGTATAGGCTACAGTTATAGGCCTACATGTTAGCCAAATTTTTGCCGAAGGTCTGTGCATTTGGGCATTATAACTTTGGTTGTGATAAAATAGACACGATTCATTTATAAGACCTAAAAATTAAAATGTTTGGTAGTATCGTCATTGCTATATTTTAAGCAAAAGCATAAGTAGGCATGTAGTGTTAAGCGGCTGTTCTTAAGGGGCCATTCGGAAAATATGTTACGCTTTTTGACCAAATTCCCTTCCCCCTCTGTCACAAACTGTTAAACATGCTCCCTATAAATATGTCACCGGCCACAATACCCCCCTCAACTGTACGCAGTCGGTATGCATCTTACCGAATGTAGCACCGTAATTACCAATCCAGCCAAATGTTATTCCTCCTCCTCCTCCAGTGTCATGGCGATGCAGTTAAGCACAGTCTCGTATATTCCCTCCATTGTTTTCTGTCCTCAGCCTCGTGTGTTGCTTGTGTGAGTAAAAGTCCCATCATCTGGCAATCGTCCGAAATGTTATCAGTCCGGCGCTTCTTCGGTCGTCCTCGGTGTCTGTTTCCGTGAACACGACACGGTACAGGGCTCGGTGTGGCCGTCGGGAAGGTTGCATTCTGACTACATGTTCGAAGTATCTAAGACGACGGCTTCGGATCCTGTCCACAATGTCATGCTGGATGTTGAGTTGATTCTTGATGTCTGTATTTTTGATGTGAGAGATTCTAGACACACCAATGATTTTCCGGAGACAACCCGTCTCGAATGCTCCTTGGTCTCTTTGTCTGTGTACAGGTTTCAGAGTTGTAGATCAAAATTCCTATTACCGTGGAGTTGTATACACTAAACAAGCACCTTTGTTTCCGTGCTAAGGTCCTTGCTTTTCCAGATAGTAGGGTGTTTCGGGGTAAACCTGGCCACCTAAGCCTATAAGCTTAAAAAAGAAAAAGCGAAGTGTCAACCTAGTAAAAATAGGTTTTAAAATTCAACAGAGAGATCTCTGTCAATAAATTTTCAGCCAAACTTGGCCACATTGCATCTATAGCTCTCCAGTAGACTACACATTTCAAATAGACAGGGGTAGGCTGAGACATATTTAACAATTTTTTTCAAGTAAAGCTGGCCATCCGTCAGATAAAGCTGGCCGCTTCGAAATATTCACCGAAATAACAGGAGAATAAGACTTTTAAGTCCTAAAAAGCACGCACGTGTTACAACATAGATATTAATCACAAAATTCACACTGCCATGTGGAAGCTAGACACTGTCATGCAACGACACCAGCACATTCGTATTGTTCCCCAAACTCACAAGTCTGACACTGCACTCAGATAGGGCTAGTGATATCATCTGCCTCCTAACAGTGCAAGCAGATGTGACGTTTAAGCTTACCACTAGTGCCACCAGTAGCAAAAGATGGTTTGGGTTTCCAAAACGCTGACTTTTTCAGTGATTTGGATGCTGACTTAACGTTTTCCCCTTACTCTGTTTTGTTTGTTTTGGTTTTATTATTGTTTTGGTTGGGACTTCCCCTCTTGCTTTTTTTCTTGAGGTTACCCTCAGTTGCTGTCTTTGAGACTTTGTTTGCTGCGTTCTGAACAAAAGAAATATGTTCGATTGTTATGTTAAAATTAATCATTTTCCCCGCATGCCTGGTTACTCCTGATTTCCCGGATTTTTTCTTCTGCATCTAGTTCCGACTTCTAATAAGGGTTTGGTGATACTTAATCACGCGACAGTTAATCACCGACACGTATCAATTGGACAGGTAATCACGCGACAAATAATCACCGGCCTGTGGAATCACCGGCCTGTGACCGGTTGTACACTGTGCCTCGTTTGTTTGTAACGCATGCCTTATTGTAACCGTTTACCTTAGTTTATTGATTTTGTTAGTTTAAAAAATAGATTCTTGCGCATAACGGGCTAACAACATTTCTAACACTACTACGGAAAAAAGCTGAGTTTCTTTCTTGACAGCGTTACTGATTTTTTCTGCTGGCTATGACTCAAGGCCCCAAATCATAAAGGCCAATCAACGTAAACATCACGTTCATGTCTCTGATGTAGTAATTTCGTAATATTGCAGAAACCGATCCGTTTCCACGACACACGCGAAGTATTCATGGAAGAATCAGGCGAATCACGTGTTAGTGAAGAGAGTAGCGACGAAAAATTTTTGGAGTTTGATGACTACGAGAACTTCAGCACAGCAGCTGCAGCTGCAGCAGCCAGGCCCAGTGACGTCATGTTAGACGATGATGCGGATGTGTGGGAGAATATGTCGAACATCAGCAGCGAACAAGCCGAGGCAGCGGGGTCGATGCCAGCAGATCGTGAACGTTCAATGAGACAACGTCGCTTGGCCATGTACGACGCGTTACTGCAGGATGCAGTCGACAACACTGACGACTTACAGGACTGGGCACGAGTTTTCCGCGCTCACGAAGTGCTTCGACATGCTGACGATTTCGAGGAGATGGAAGGCGTTGTAGCACTGTTGCTGGAGTCTCTGCATGATCGCGCTGGACAAGTCGACGACCACCGAAGATTTTTCCAGGAGTGCCAAGTCTGTCTGGAGACGGTGAAGCTGAATAAGCGAGCGTGTTGTGGTTTGGCAGTCTGTGATAACTGTGCGCGGAGTCACGTCGTGACACAGCTGCAGGACATCGGCGTGGTCCGCATCGGTTGTCCGAACCCGGCGTGTGGCAGTTTTATGTTTCAAGAGGAAATCCGCCAGCTGTTGAGAGCCAGGACGGCACTACGCGACCGCTACGACCGCTGGTTGGTGGACTTCAACGCCGACCCACGACGCAAGACTTGTCCGCGTTGCTGCCGCATCACGCAGCTGACGCAAGTCGCTCAGTCACGTGACGCCAGCGGCAGCCGGCGGACCGCCGACAAGTACGGAGTGCCGGTTGACTGTGCCGACTGCCAGTTGCGCTGGTGCTTCGCGTGTCAGGCGCCGTGGCACGACCGACTCACTTGTGCCGAGAACAGAGCCGGCGACGAACTGCTGAAGAGATGGGCACGCCAGAGAACAGCACGTAGTGATAACAACGCGCAACGATGTCCCAAGTGCAAGGTACGTGCGATATGTTTCACCACACCGGTTTCAACTGTCGTGCAATAACAAGTCAAACGATTCATTTGTCTGTTTGTCACAGGGACCAGCCAAAATGCAATTTTACACTTTTTGTGGAATCGCGTGTTAATAGCTGGCATCCACGCCAGATCAAGCCGTTATAAGGTGCAGAAAAAGACTAGGGTGGATGTCACTCTTGGTTCTACATTTTAAGGTCATTTTTAACGTCAAAAAGATGAAAAATTGAGTGAAATTGCAAACTAAGAAAAACATTCCTTATTTCTTTTACAACATCCACGTATTTTTGGTAACTATGTGCTGCCAGCGGTTCCTGTCTAACAGGCATATACACAGTGACGAAAATATGTGAAAAATAATACGAAAAAGTGTGTTATTACTGTCCACGGTAGCGACGACAGTGTTGCTTTCAACTATGCGAATGATTTTGTTTTACTGTTTCAGTGTCAACGCGATAATTTTCGAACCGTTGCACTTGAAAATTTCCGTGAGCATGCATCTGGACAACTTCTAGAAAGTTTTTAAATTTTGAAGTTATATGATAAATTAAATATAAAAACTTAACAGTTTACACTACTATGTAAGGGCGACCGAGTCACACATCCAAAACAGCAGAAATCATTTTACTAGGACACAGAGTGATAGAACGACGAACTGGCTGCCCTTACAAACCCATGTGACATGACCCCATTTAACCTGTTCCACCCCGAATTATCCCGTGAGCCAATAAATGTGTGAAATTGAAATTTTTGCACTATACCTTGTATCGAGTCGGCCGCCGGCTCAGCGGGAATGAAGTCGTTTTGTCCTAACTCCTAATAATTTTTATACGACTTAACGTTACATCACAGGCGTGTGGTAGCACAGAAATATTAATAAGTTACGTCTATTGTAAATTTGTAATATACCCAGCAGGCCTCTGCATTAATCCTAAAGGCTTTCACCATCAATACTTAATATTCATTGAATGACGCATTCCTTTTTTTCTCAAGTAAGCATTGAACACAGATTCTTTGCGCACACGTGTGGCAAGAAACATTGTGGATCGATTTCATTCTTAAATCTTGAAATGTTCGTTCGTGAGTTATAATTTAAGTGATCCATGACATGCGAGGTGTGGATAAACTGACAAAATCATGATCTCTGCAATCTGCATGAATGACTGACCGGTGAATGAATGCCCATGGTGATTAAGGTACCGTACACCTACATGTTCGTATATAGGGTCTAAAAAGTCTTCCAAAAGAGGTTAAACTTTTTTTCTATTTAACTTTTTGTAGCTACGGACCAACGGTACATTTAATCAGCTGGAAAATGTTTGTATCGCATTTGCATTGACTACGTTTATTGGCTCACGAGATAATGCGGAAGTGGAAAAGGTTGAACGGAGTCACTTCACATGGGTTTGTAAGGGCAGCCAGTTCGTCGTTCTGTCACTCTGTGTCCTAGTAAAATGATTTCTGCTGTTTTGGATGTGTGACTCGGTCGCCCTTACACAGTAGTGTAAACTGGTAAGTTTTTTAATATTTATTATTTGCTGTTTTATTAGCAAATTTAATCATGAGTTAAAAGCAATAATGTGACCCAACCCAATCACGTGACCATTCACGGTATGCCCCGGCATAGTGAACCGTCAGTCTCAGTCGCTATTTGATGATAGTCCAGATCAGGTCATAGTCCGGATACGGAAAACCAGTTTACGTCACATTTGTATGAAGTCACCAAGCATTATACAAGGTGGGCCAAAAATGGCACAATTTTTATATGCATATAACTTTATCAAATATTAACCAATGTTCACAAATTTTTTACTGCTGAAATCAAGAAAAAATTGCTAGTAACACTATTATCAGAAATCCCATCACATTGCACATGTGTTGCTACACTACCTTGTGAGATATTAGACATCGCGATCAAGCCGGCGACAACACTGACCAATTGCATGCGTGATCGATGTTGATTGAGTGTGGTCTGACATGTGGCCCCCATATAGCCCGACTTGGATCCGGTCAATTATGATGTTTGGTTTGGAGGCTCTTCAACAGATCGGCAACTGACGATAGTCAACAAGCTGAAGCCTGAAACTGCACCAAAGAAAATCACTCACATGTAAACGCTGAAAACGGTTTTTATAAACAGAAGTTACTGCACTTACCGTAGCCTACGAAGCTATTTTGTACGCAAAATTTTTATATAGATATATTGGTCAGTGGCGTCGCCTGCTTGAATGCGTCGTCTAGCAGCAAAGCGGACACATTGAAAACTTGATGTAAAACTGCGAGATGTGACAGTTACTTTGGACAATAGCCTCTTTCTTGTTGTCAGATTTTTACAATATGTTGTTACAGATATCGTCTTGTTTTCAATCGTTGCTTTTGAGACACTGAGACACTAGGTAATGTAGTGACACACTAGAGGTGTGGTGGGATCTTTCGTGATAGTGTTAGGCTACTACATATTTTGTTCTGATTCCGACAATAAAAAATTTAACAATCGGTTAATACTTGATGAAGTTATTGGCGTATAAAAATTGTGCCATTTTTGGCCCACTTTGTATATTTTGATCTCATCATGCTGCCTGCTTGTTACAGATTTACATTCAGAGGTCATCCGGCTGCGATCACATGCAGTGCAGTCGGTGTCGGACCAAGTTCTGCTATCGCTGCGGCAGCCGAAGGTTTAAAGTCAAAGTGTTCGGTTATCCACTGGAAGATCACGACAAAAAGTACAGTATCATCGGTTGCAATGACAGATTCGCCGACAACAAACGACTCCGAAGAATGTGCACCAGAGGCGGCATCTTTGGTAAGCTTATTTGAATCTAGTTGTACCGCGGGAGTGTTTTTGTCAGATTCTTTCGGATGTTTTTAATGTAGGCCTGTTTTAATCTCCCATGTTTTCATCCTTTTTACGTAATATTTTTGTTACTTGTCAGAACTTGTTCGAAGGGTGCCATAGGTGCGCTGACGAGTCTGGTACATTTTGTTCACTCAAAATGTTGTTGCTGCTAACTTCTATTGGTAAATATAATTGTTTTATGTTATTATTTATCTTGGCTGACTGTAGTCTACGTTGCAACTGCAACCGTGTAACGGAATGGAAATTGATCCTACCACACATTACACAAACTTGCAGTAGCGTAGACGAAAATCTAGTATGGTCTGGGCTAAAAGTATCACAGTCTGTTATAATTTAGCTATGTGATCAGCAAAGACAGTTTGGGTTTTTTTCTCAGACACAACGAAGATTTGCTAAGAAAAATCGGCAAATATGTTTGCATAGGCAGATTGTTTCTGTTTGCCGTTCGAACACTGCATGAAACTGTCTATGATCTTTGTGTATGATGCTCAGGGGGTGTGCTGTTTATTTTGGTGCGTACAGGCGCGAAGGTAGTTGGAGGTCTGTTCGCTGTGCCGGTGGTCTGCGGAGTGGCTGGACTAGCACTTGCTGCTGTCACAGTAGCGGCGCCATTCTACGGCGTCTACCGCCTGGTGAAGCACGTCAGGAGACCAGCCACTCCCAGCACTTCACGCGACGACTCCTTCCTGGGTTCTGAGTGGGACGTCGATATCGCAGAAATGATGGAGCATTTTGCTGCAGCTGCTGAGCTGAGAAGACCGCTTTCCACCGCTCTTCCTGCTGCTGCTACTACGCCTCCTTCCGATTTCGAAGACGTGGAGATCGACCATGAGGACGAAACGCTGCCGCCACCATTACCACCACGACAGTCGATTTGCCGCGTTGCTGTCGAGTCCAGAAGAACACCTTCTGTCAGTTCAGCACTCGACCGTTCATACTTCCAGTCAGTTGAAGACGTGGATATCGATGCTCCGGCGGAACCGCTGCCTCTACCACCGTTACCACCACGAACAACAATCTGTCGAAAGTCTGCCAATCCGCAATCCGCAAGGCGCCCTCCACCCCCTCCTCCGACTCCTGCGCCCCACCAGGCGTCGATGAATCAGCCCCACTTCCTAGCTACCTACCTGTGACGCTGAAAACGGTTTTTATAAACAGAAGTTTTTGCATTTACCGTAGCGAAGCTATTTTGTACGCAGAATTTTTATTGTGTGTGTTTTAGCTTAAGGAAGTAATCATCGACTACCGGTATACACGTACGCTTCCGGTTGCCGTTGCCGTCCGTCCTTAGAAAAAAACCTGCATCCCTAAAAATTTTATTAAACATTAAAAAATATCTGTGCAGTTTTTTCGTGTGCTTTCAAAATTTTACTGAAAAATACTGTTTGCATTTACCCTGAAATGTTGCAGTAGGCGTTATCGTGAGTACTACTTAGTGTGTTAGTTTGCTTTTGTGAGTTGTTGGTTAATATTATATGTCACGTCATGATATCAAAATAAATGATAATGAAAATTTCCGCCGCCGCCCTGTCCCTATTTTTGCCGGCTGCAATCATCATCATCATCATCGACAACCGTGGGCTCAACGTCCGTTGGTGTCTGACGCCATTGTTACTATCGCTGCCCACCGCTGCCTATCTAGGGCAGCGTGGCTTAACTCCTGCAGGGTTGCCCCACGCCACTGCTCA
>Ga0209367_1008989_pt1 | contig 13628 bp, 6 predicted proteins | sample WorMetLIZISLAND2_FD_187412 | JGI IMG/M metagenome (GOLD analysis project Ga0209367, IMG submission 187412) | Marine gutless worms symbiont microbial communities from Max Planck institute for Marine Microbiology, Germany - Olavius geniculatus... ... | reverse complement strand
ATAAATTACTGTTTGTCAAAGCGTCACTGTGACGTCATCGGCAGTAACGTGGTAACCGGTTTTTGAAAATTAAATAGCATTTTAGCTTAAACATTTTTTATGCTGAAAAATCGGTCGGCGGTCATGCTCAGTAGTCTATAAGTTCGTCGTTTTTCAACAGAATCATATTTCACTTAGCAGTTAGATGTAGAACGTTTCTGTAAATGAAAGTGTAAAATTCCATGTTAAAATTCCAAGCGGTTGCTGAGAAAACGGCAAAAAAACTTTAGGGGGCTACTTTTTTGCCGCACCCTGTAGACCAAAACAAAACCTATATTCATAAAGCTGAAAGTCAGTGTATGACTGGAACACTTGCAGTGCACTGGAACGCATCCTACCCAATTATGCCTAATTTTGTTGCCTTCCCCTGTTAGTTCAGATCGTTTTCAACCAATAGCGTACGTAGACTATCATGCGCAGCATATAGGCCAATGCGTTCAACACGTTGGCGCTTGGCGTTGTCAGAAATGGAACTCCAAACGCCTATTCAATCGACTCCACTGACAGGCATATGGCGCCGGGAGGCCTTCACGCTGGGTTTTGCTTTGAATTTCTATCTGATCGTTCCTGTGTTGTTGTAGATATATAGCGATCGTTCATCCGATCCACGCGCACATCATCTGTTGTCGACGGCGAATCATCGCCGTACTGGGCGTCATCTGGCCACTGTCTCTCATCTGCGGTCTGCCAACACTCCTCTTCAACACGCTCTGCAGTCCGCGCCAATTCTCCAAGATTGTGTCCTTACTAGAGAGCTCAAGTTTGCAAGGTACAGTGTGTCAATGCAGCACATTTTGCCGCTTTCGTTGGACATCCAACAGCTTAAAGTAAAAGGCTTTCAGCTTCGTTCCCTTGACCACATGTGGACTTCCAGCCCTTCTGTTCAACACGCTCGTCAGCCCGTCACGTCAGCCGGTGTCACCGGCCGCAGGGGTCCAACTGTGTGTGCTCGTGTTTGCCGGACCTCAGCGTGCGATTGAACAGTCGTCAACAGTCACCTCCTCATAAATTATGATATCACACTTGCACAGATTTTCACCTGACCGGGACTGGAACCATGCTACAACTACGACGACTACGACTAGAACAGTAGGCCTACTGTAACGGAGAAAACGGAGACCACGACAACAACTACAACTACAATTTCATCAGCCGCCGTTATTCATGCGCTCGTGTTTGGCGGACCTCATGGTGACGTGTGGATGATCGCGTTCAAAGTGGCCGAGTTCGCGTTATTCTTCCTGATCCCGGTCCTTGTCCAGATCGCTCTGTACGTCGTCATCGCACGAAAATTGTTCGTCGGCTCTAAGGACCTTCATCGACCCCAGCAGGTGTGCTATGCGGCCGTACAGCCTTTTAATAAAGCCTAAAGGCTATAGATCTTTATGGGAACCCGTCTCAGAGCTACGGAGCATCACCTGCCATATGTGATCACACGGTGTTACCTACAAGCAAACACAGACAACGCGCCCCGGATTAACCCCAGCCAAACAGGCTGGTACTCGATTTACCTACCCCGAAAAGATGGAAGGTTGAGTTGACCTGGGTGGTTGGTTATATACTGAGATGGTTTAGCTATCCGCAGTCATCCATCCTAGTAGTAACCACGTGATAGCAATTCGACCGGGAATCGAACCCACGTACGACCTCTTGACCGTAAGTTCGACATCTTACCGTTACGCCGTCAAGGCCGCATTACGGGTGTCGTCCGTCCTGCTGTCTGTACCGCACGGCCCTGAAAGCAAAAAGCGTACAAACCCAAAATTAGTGTCAACGTTCCCCAGAGCAGGAGTGACCGCTTTCAGCTCAAAAGATCAACGGCGAAGCTCATCGGGTGTCAAAATCTTCCACAAAATGCCGCGCATCTTGTGCAGAGGCAGCATTAACTGTACGGCCGTCGCGTGGCCGACTCACAGTCACAGAACACCAGGCGTAGTGCATGCAGTGGGCCGGTACACTGGTGTGTAGTGGGCACTGGCCGCCGGACGGCCGCATACATGTCGGCACGTGGTGTAGCGACGTGTTTGCTTGTTGTTGTCGAGGTGGAGCTGGGAGCTAGAGCGCAGTCGTCGCAGGTCGGCGGCAGTGACGTGCTGAGGTCTCGCCGGGGAGTCGTGAAGATGCTGATCGCCAGTGTCAGTGTTTATGTCGTCAGCTACGCGCCGGCGCAGATCCCACTCTTCTACAACCTCGTCTCCACGACGCCTTTCCGCGCCAACTGGACCTTCCTTGTATGACCCCCACCCCCTTCCATGAAACCCTACATGGCAGCAACAACTCTACCGTCTCGACACTCTACGTTCGGCTGACACCTAACAAAGTCGTGTCAGTTAGTAGGCCTCTGGACGTTCCTTGTCCTACTGATGACGTTGTCTTACATCAACTCCGCTGCCAATCCCGTGCTCTACAGCGTCTTCAGCAGCACACCGCGAAACCTCCCAGACCGCCACCGAGAGGCTACAACCTGCGCAGGAGGAGAACAATAATTTTGATCTCAAGGGACAAAAAGAAGTATTATATACAGCGTGTTCAGTCACAACTTCCGTCGTCTGTTCAGTCGTCTGCTGTGTAGTGCAGCGTGGACGTGTAGACGGCGGGACACCGCGGACATCATCACTGTCAGTGAGCGTCGAGCGACACCTCAGCCTCAGTCGAAGACGTCCGCCAACACCAGGTCACCGCTGAGGTCAGACGGGGACTTGGATCAACCAACTAGGACAGTACACACGCCGAGATTTAAGCCACCCGCTGAGACTTAGGACAGCGCTGAGGTCAGAGGCTTACAGGATGAAACGTCAGGTCGGCGCGTCACCACTCGTTAATGACAATAACATAGACGCCGACGACCGGATCGCCGTCGATTCGGACCAAGAGTAGGGCCTAACACCCATCCGCCACCCGGCCGTGGTGTATGGTTCCAAAATATGCCGAGGGACGCATGGAACTAGAGGCGTTTACAAGGCACAATCTTATTTGCATCGTTGCAGTTTGTTCTTAAAGTGTAAAATGTAGGTAGGCAAATACAATAAAATTACTATAATGTGTTGAACGTTTTTTTTTGTAAATTTGTATTTTCTTCAGACACAGAAAGTACTGTAAACTTAAATACAAACACACTGTACAGTTGGAGAGACAAGACAAGAAATGCAAGTGTTATGGTGAACTTTCATACTCATGTCTTACGATTACTGGCAGTTAATAGTGTAGACCTATAAAGTATTCGTTCAGTGATCATGCACGACTACATCCGCACGTGGAGTTATGGACGTAAACGTTCATTATTCAATATTCATCTAGATAATATTTAATGTTTCCGACAATGATTCAACTGCATTCTGATTTAAGAAAGCACACGTTTGTTTTACAGGCCGCACTATTCATGACTTAGCCTAACTATGATACAAATCTAATTTAACTTCATATTTTAATACATGTGTGTAACATCTTTTGAGTTCTGACATCACGTCGTTCACTTGACTGGGTTTTTAAATTTTTGACCCAGATTATATGTGTGACCCTGCATTGCATAAAGTAACTGAAAGTCGAGACAAAATCAATTCTTATAATCCGCATGACATCGGCAATCTCTCATTTCGCATACTTGACATAATGGCCAAGCTCAGCGCATAAGGTCAATGTCCTAACATTCAGAATCTTAATAATTAGGGCTGTACGAAAATCACGGTGCAAAAGTGAAAAAATCACTGCATACTTTTAGAAAAGTCGCAAAATTCACGGCGAATTCACGGTGCCAATTTACGGTCATATATGGCGTTAAAAACGTCTTATTGGCAAACATTTTTGTTCTCTGCCTAGTCAACAATCAGTCATGTATCGTCGTCTCACAAAATGACTAACATTAATCGTTCTTAGTAACTTTCAGGAACAGTTTTAATAACTATATGCACTAATACACACAGCAGTGCTACAGTACAGTAACTGTTGAGTCCATAGTCTTCAATCATAATGATCAACGAGGTCATATTAGGGTCAACTATCAATATTTAACAATCAAATTTTACGGACTTTGACACAAAAGTGCAGCCCATGCAAAAATTCACGGCAAATCACGCCAAACACTTAAATTCACGGCAAGCGCCAAAATTCATGGCTTCCGTGAATTTCGTGAATTCGTGATTTTCGTCTAGCCCTATTAATAATATAACAGTTTGACAATCCACATGTATGAGAAAAACTAACAGATCCGTTCTACAATACAACCCGACAAACAAGCGTCGAAACTATAAGTCTTACAACTAAACATGTTTGCCTCTAAATGACTTACAAAATGGTAATCGTAGGGGCCGCCATGCCAAAAATACTAAGCACCAAACCAGAATTAAGTGTAGCCTAAAGTTAACATCACACTAGTGCACTGTGGAGTCGTTATCCGATATGAAACTAATTTCAGCAACGCGGCTTAAAATCACGTTAGTTCAAATAAACTCTGATGAACCATAAACTCTAAAACCGCCGCCTGCAACTTCACGTTTGCCGACATCGTACATCACATATATTTAGCAAAGTTGCACAGACCTAAATATACAGTGCGCAAGCACCGTCACAAATTTCCGATCGGAAAAACCGAGTATTCATTCTCTCAGTTTCTGCAGAGAAGAGTGCAAATAGAAAAACCAGTAAACGTCAGTTTCGTCTCAAAGTTCATTGCCAACGAAGCGGCTGCTGTACATTTTCGCAGAAACTCAGTATAAACGGAGTCAGACAAGCACTTTCAAGGCTTCTGGTTGGTCGTATAAAGTTGAACCAGACGCCTCAGACGACGAATGATCGCTGATACGAAGCCGTAGCGAGTTCTCACACGCGTGTAACACTGCAAACAACAGCAACCGTAAGCTACTCACAGTGAGGAAAACATTATGATTACATTACAACAACAACATAGGCGTTAGGCGGTAGGCATGGTGTAGTGGTAACGCATCTGATCCGATCAGCGAAGTTACTGTACGCCAGGCCCGGTTAATACTGCGATGGGTGACTGCCTGTGGCAGGTAAACCATCTCGGGATGTAACCAATCGCCTAGGTCAACTCAGCCTTTCATCCCTCTGGGGTAGGTAAATCGAGTACCAGCCTATCTGGCTGGGGTTAAGGCGGGGTGCATTCACCTCTGTCGGGTGGCAGGTAACACTGTGTGAGATGGGTTCACTCATTAGCAGCTATATGCGACCTTTAACCTTCAACATGGACAATGACTTCTGCTACTGCTGACGCTAGTGCAATCACTAGTTTTTGTTTAACCGGTGGACTATTTCTGGTTCGCTCTGTTAAAAGAAAATTAAGAAAAAGATTTCACATCGACATCTGAGTCTGTTGCATGGGAGCTCATCCCCCTTTGCTGCACTGTTGACCAGTGAGGGTTAAACTCGATTAAGCTAGCATACAACCCACGCAATTGACTCTATTGGCTTTAACTGATGGGAGCAGTAAACCAGCAGACTGCAGTCCTGTTATGCAGAACTCACTGTTTCTTCCCCAGTCTGGCCATAACCATCGCCAATATTCGCTATGTCTACCCACGGAAGAATGGCTAGGCTGAGTTGACCTGTGAGGCTTGGTTGAATAGAATGGATAGAAACTGGAAGCACAAGAATTATTAGGCCCAACTGCAGGAGTATACATTATTAGCTCATAGCTGGAAAGCGAACCTCCTCCATGTTGCAAAGTCGTGTGAAGAGCGCGTCGTTGAGACCACTGCGAATGTCCTGACGAAGCTGATCCAACTGTTCACGACTGACTCCAGCGCTCCGACCTAGACTCAATTCACCGGTGACGTCATCATAGTACTGACGACGACTTGTGTCAGACATGCCGCTCTGTGACACGCCTGCATTGCATTGTATCACAGACATCACCATCGCTATCAAGTATCATCACAATCCATAGTTGAGTCATTGTTTTTGCCAATGAAGAGGTTAAAATTAGCAACTGACACAACAACTACAACAACGACTACACCGATGATGACCATGAAGTCAGTGTTCACCCTCTGCAACTGCAACTACAATCACAACAATAACAATAACAACCTGGAAATTTGGGGCAAAGCCCAACATGAGTCCGCCCAGCGCCACAAGTCCAATTGGGGAGAAAATTTAGGGGATTGGAACTCCCCGTAGCAAAGTCATGTGGCTCGAACTTCAACGCATAAGCATACACAGAAGGCGCATTGTCAACTTAGAGTAGGTGAACATCGGTGCCCGTGACTTTTTTGTTTGTAAATCAAAGTTCACCATTTTTTTTTGCTGAACATAGCAGGGATCAATGTTGGTGGTGTAGCATAGTGGTCAGAACGTCGATCCTGGCCGGCAAACTTTCCCTATCCTGCGCTAGACTGATGGATGGCTGTTTGACCACTTAGTGGGTAAAGCGTCCACTATCAGTCACCCAACAGGGCCAACTCAGCCTGTCATCCCTCCGGGGTTGGTGAAATAAGTAGTAACCCATTATATGGGTTACAGAAGGTAGGGATCTTAGTACAGCTGACTGGGGCTGCCTGGCCGGGCCACTGCGCTAGCCTTTGTCTGCAGGCTGCACGCAGTGGCCGTGTGGCCAGCAGCTCTGGTCAGTGACGAAAAACGCATTAGAGGCGTGTACGCGACGATGCACTATACAAATTAAAACCTTTACCTGTACTTTTTTCCTCAATCACGTTTGTTTCTAATTTTTGATATCTCGATCAGTTCCAAAGATATTTGCAGTCAAACTAGAAAGTTGTCCGAAATCAGGCCAAATTTTCGAATTTTTACCATCCCAAATTTCTGGGGTGCAGGCCACCCAAAAATTTGTACATAAGTGATCATGCCCATTTTATGGCCCGTCATGTGGCAAAGTTTTATGGGGGCATAAAACCTATACCCCAAAAGCTACAGGCACGGATGTCAAATTTTAAGCCAATTTTTGACCAACTTTGAAAAAAATTGTAAGGGGGACCCCAGTCCATAGTGAGGGGCACTAGTAAGAGTTGATCCTTCTCCAGCACGTGTAAAAATTTGAGGGCGCAGCACCCCCTAGGGGCAAAAATATGGTTTTCCGAACAAGGTGCTTTTAGTGGGTATAATTTGACCTTCAGATCTCTGTGGTTACTAGACGAAAGTTCACCAGACTGTCTTTGGCGAAAGCGCGAGGAATCACAGTAGATCAGGTACTTGTCCGATTTTGAATATCATAATCCGTTCCAAAGACATTCTCCATCGAAGTTTGAAGTCGGCCAAAATCGTGGCAAATTTTGCATGTTTTTGGCCCTAAATTTTTTTGGGGGAGGTCCCCCGAAATTCTGGACTGGCATTATGAAATTCGGCCTACTATTGATCATCATGCGAAATTTCACGACGATCGGCCAACGCATCTCAGAGATCTTGCATTGGAATAAAAAAATAAAACATCTGCAGCAAAACATAAGGCCACTCTGAAAGCTATCGCTTCCGGGCAGACTAACAAACTAACATTTGACACTGCAAGCGACTGATGACTGCACGAGACTCGGGCACTGCAGCCGCATCATCTGAAAACAACGGACAACAAAAACTATAACAACTACAACTAGAACTACAACACCTACAACTACAACAACAAGGCTAACATTTGATGGCACCTCCTAGTAGCAGTAGTAGCATTAGTAGCAATAGTAGCAGTAGCAGTAGCAGTAATAGTGGAGAGATCAACGTAGTACTAGCCATGAGTTTAGTCAAGCATGCTGTCCTGAGTCATTGTCACCTAGCATCACTGTCACAGTTAATTCTATCAACATCATCACAACCATCGTCATCACCAGCTGTTCCAATACATTTCAAAATCAACAGCGAATAACTAACAATCAACCTAACGCTTACTAAAACTAGATAAAATACGTCGGCCCAGTGCCAACATATTTTGCAGCTACACATCTAAAGCTCTGCACCGTAACCCTAATCCTAACCATAGCTCTAACCGTCAACCTAATAAACTGAACGCTGGTTACTTCTGCCCTGCCGAACGTTCATACCAGTTTTGGTAGAGACAGACAGACAGACAGAGTGGCACGTGCAAGACAAGTCATGCAGCCTATCAGGATGCACATGCATACAAGAATAGCATCAGCAACTGAAGCAGTAAACCTGTGTGACTATGGAGCTGTTTAATACATATTTAATACGCAACACTAGTGATAATACGCAATATTAGTAGAGCTGTCAAATTAACGCATTAATAAATGCATTAATGCATTAATAAATTAATGCGTGTTGAAAAAATTGATGCACATGCGTAAATTTATTTAATTTACTAAATTCCGTGAAGCAAAAGTTCCAATATTCCGTTAAACTGCGGTCATTTGACAATCGAATGAATTCAAGTAACTAAACCGTAGTTGCCGTTCCATCACTAATGTAAATAAATATTATTTAGATGACAGGCTAATAGATTTCCATGCTAGCAATGACGTCAGTTATTGTTGAAAAATGTGTTTTTATTTGCTTTCCAACTTTCTATATTCTACAGGCAGGACCCCCAAACATCGCAGCGCTACTCCCCTACTCTCCTTCTCGACAGCCCTGGGTGCATCAATGAGGCATCAATTAATGTGTTAAAAAATTAATGCAATGCGTTAATGCGTTAAAAAATTAATGCTTCGACAGCTCTAAATATTAGCTGTGTGAACCTGTGAGGCTCCTAAGCTGTTGCCTGTGGGCACTGAGCTGGTAGAGAGATGACCCAGCATCAGCCGGACTGCAGTGCACCAGATAGAACTCCAGATGGCGCCACAGTATAAACATACAGCTCTCTACAATGTCTGCAGTAGCCAGCGTCAAGCATCATATTCCTAGAATGTATGAAAGAATGAATTAAATAACAGGGCTGCAAATAATAACAAAATTTTAATCAATAAATTTCCAAAAATAAACAAAAAATAATTGATTCATTTTGATTAATTTCTGTACTCAAGACTCAAGAAAGACCACAAAAACTGCAGAATTCGAACCTTTTGCAAACTAAAGCAAAATGCAAAGTGATGATGATGCAGTAGCAGAGACAAATTCTGTACCGTCAAAACTCACAAAGTTCAGACTGTTGAACTAACACTGTACGACAAAATATCTTAATGACATGTCCTGTGTGAAATACAATAACATTACAAACAATGATTATCAGTTATTTTAGGCTGTCAGTATGTCCAACATATTAACCAAATTATAATCGAATAAAAAAATCCTAATCGATTAATTTTTTAACAATTAATTGATTAATTAATCATTAATTTCTGCAACCAAAATGAAATTATCTGTCAACAACCAACTCAGCAAAATGCAACATAGGGTAATGATACAATGTTCACGGAATATCAAAAAATGTCGAGCCTTCACTAACGGATACCACAAATGAAAGAATATTACACAAAAACATGTATGCTTCCATGTGCTGGGAACATTACCTTTCACCATACATCTCACACAGCTCTTAGAACTTCCCAGCAGCTGAAGAAAGTCGTGATAAGTTGATATGAAATGCAGCCTTCCAACGTCAACTAAAAATGATGTTTAAAACATTGTTTATGATTGACCATGTCCGTTTTTACTCAGATGTAACTGCATACAAACTCTGTAATGCACGCATGACTTTCATCATGTGAGCATCCGTAATTTTCTCAGCTGGTAATATGCAGAGCTGTCTGTCAGATTTCTGTCGGAAATTGGCAGTATATGTTGGATAATCGCAACTTCCCGCCCTGCCTACTTTTTTAACCCACAGCACTGCTGTACATTACACGGCCATGAGTAAGCGTTGGTCACTATATGATACTATATATATATAATACGAAAAGATACAGGAAAGCCGGCGCAGCTGCTGAGACTTGTAATGCAGTGCGTAGGCAAGCTTGCGGCTGACGATTTCACTTCGTTTCTGAGCTGACATTACCTCACTGCCAGCAACATCTGCGTCACTGGCTCCCACTGCCCCACCATACAGCTGACCACACGAACATCATAGTACATCACCAGTGGGCGGTAGGCATGATGTAGTGGTAACGCGTCTGATCCGATCAGCAAAGTTACTGTACGCCGGGCCCGGTTAATACTGCGACGGGTGACTGCCTGTAGGCAGGTAAACCATCTCGGGATGTAACCAACCGCCTAGGTCGACTCAGCCTTCCATCCCTCCGGGGTAGGTAAATCGAGTACCGGCCTATCTGGCTGGGGTTAAGGCGGGGCGCGTTCACCTCTGTTGGGTGGCAGGTAACACTGTGTGATCCCATACGACAAGTGACGCTCCGTAGCTCTGAGATGGGTTCGCTCATTAGGAGCTATATGCGACCTTTTACCTTCTTTACCAGTGGCGTCATGGCAGAATAAGACGGAAGCAACTGCTTCCTCCTCTGGTAAATTTTAGGTGGCGGCGGCATGGCAACATGTTGAGTCAAATCAATATCCAACAGTTCGGATAACGAATATTGGCATTCGTCATTTTATTCAAAATGCAGTTTTTTTACCTCTACTGGCAGTAGAGTCATTGTATTAACACATCAATATTATATTCACATTCTACTCTTTATTACCTTTGATTTGATACGCAATATGCCTATGTTTTGACGTACTTAAAAATTGACCTATTTTTCGATTTTGTTCCAAATTTCAAATTCAAATTTTGAAGAAAGCACAGCTGGGATTCTTGGGGAGTTTTGATATGTTATTCCGAGCGCTCCAGGCTAACTATTTTGAAAAAATCAGCTTGATACTAATTTTTTCCTTAGTAAACCCTAATGCTCCTGGACTATTACTCTACAACAGACCTGGTTAGCATCTGGATGAGTGATTGTCCATGGGCAGGTAAACCATCTTGGCACAGAGCCAGCCAACTAGGTCAACTCAGCCTTCTACCCTCTGTTGGATGGTAAAACGAGTACTGGTCGTGGTTTCGCCTTTCGCTTGGAAAAAATGGTGAGTTTTGCATAACAGTATAGGCCCTGTGGCCAGGACTGCTGGCATATGGACTCAATTGGTTAAAGGCGATGGCTATTAAAAACAAAGCTGGCCATCTGGTCAACTTGGGCTGCATACTAGCTTAATTGAGTCTAACCCTCGCCGCAAAAAGAGGACAAGCTCCCAAGCAACGGGCCTAGTTCAGCTGGCTGCCTAGTGCCTATGCAAAATATTCTTTTATTTGGCAAACTTTGGGCTGTTGGAAAATTGAGAAAAAACTTCTTCTCCAAAAACTGTTGTCCATTTGTGGCTAAAATTATAAAGAAATTTAGAAGAAAATTAAAATTCTGAGTATCTGTAATTTTCTCAGCTGGTAATTTGCAGAGCTGTCTGTCAGATTTTTGTCGGAAATTGGCAGTATCTGTTGGATAATCGCAACTTCCCGCCCTGCCTACTTTTTTAACCCACGGCACTGCTGTACATTACACGGCCATGAGTAAGCGTTAGTAACATGCAGTAAACAGTGTAGAGAGAGTATGAAAACAACCTCAACACTGCCTGCAACGTCTGTGTAATCATACATACAGCTGAGTGATCACAGAAGCATCACAGTAAATTACAGCTCCCTGAGTCAGCGGTAGTTTTGAAAAGTGCGAAGGATATAAAAAGAAACCAGCAATTTCGGTATCGCTGTTTACATACAATCAACAACTGTTGACATTTTGGCAGCGATGGGACCAAGGCACCAACCTGCAAGGCCAAGACCAAGGCCAAGACACTAACTTGTCCAGAGTTGTTACTTGATAGCAGACCGGCTGAGAGTTAGCTTCCAGCCTTTCAATCACAAATCCAATGTTCTAACCGCCAAGCCATTACTAGCTACAAACCTGCTTGATTTCGTCAGCCGAGAGATCAGCAAGGTTGGCGTATTTGCGATGCTGCTGCTTGTACGCGTCAATGGTCACTGCAAACTGCTGGCTGGACGTGTTCAGTAGATACAGCACAATGCCCAGGTGAGGTGGACAGGATGGAGTCGCACCATTGCACATGTTTGACAGAAGGTCTGAACAATGACAGCAAATGCTCGATGCACTGCGTTGTGCAATACAAATATGCTTTGGATCTACAAATTCCAGTGCATTTGTTCAGAGGATATGCAAACTTAACATTTCTCTGGCAAAGATCAAATCAGATGTGCCAAAAGACAAAACTTTTCTGCATTTTTTAGATAAATGCAGCGCAATTACAACTTCTTCATAGAATGGCTGTGATTACAATGAACATAAAAACAAATGCACGTCAATATGCTAATCTTAAATGTTACACTGCCCTACCTAGAGCAATGAGACTGAGAGTATGTCTAAACAAGTAATTTGAGCAAAGCTAATGAGATGCATGACAGCCTTAGCAGCTCCTGTTTGCATATTGTCTTGGGGCCGGTTTCTGGATCTCAACTGGCCGGTCAAGTTAGTGTTGACTGACAGATTTGCATAACTCGCGATTCCCGTTGCACTAACCAATGGTCAAAATCGCCAAAAATATAACTGTGTGTAGGTGAAAACAGTGTGCAATTATTTTTCACGAGGGCCGAGTTATACCGCTTTGAAATTTCTTTGAAATTTTGCAACTTTTGAATGGTTGCTATGGCAACAGGAGTCGATAGGGGGTAAATTTAAATAGCACTGTTAAATTGCCCAACCCCAAAAATAGGGGGTAGGTAAACACAGCGTGCAATTATCTTTCAAAGGGACCGAGTTATACTGCTCTTTGAAGTATCCATAGGTCGTAATGCAAATTTTTAAAAAATATAGGGTAAAATAGGGGAAGGAGTTATCAGATTTTTATCCCAAACAAACTCGATGCTACTTTTGCAGCCGCAGGAGTAGGGAGTGTTTACAGACAGACTGACAGACTGACAAAATGACAGACAGCCGCAAGTGATTTTATAATCTGTCCCTTGCTACGCTATAGCAATGGGACAGATAAAAATCGCTTTAACAGCTGTGTGAACATGGCTTCGGTGCTCATCACCGACTGAACAGCTCTGAGCTGGCAGTGAGCGGCAAACATGCCTCAGTTATAATGGCAATAGGCCACACCATATGCTACCATAGTACATTAGCTGGTTGTTGACAAAAACACATGTGTATGAACAACTTGCCCAAGGTAAACACAGTGTATCCAAACAAAGGTATCCAACAGTGGGACAGCTTGGAATCGAACCAGTGACCTCACGATCACTAGTCCAACATGCTAACTACTAGACTACCAAGCCACTACAATGGGCGACTTGGGGACTTCTGTTGAGACTTTCGCTGAGCCTAAACTTCCGTCCAAGTACCTACTTAAGTCAAAAAGTGAAGTGATTTCGCTGAGACTTTCGCTGAGTCTAAAGTACCTACTTAGACCGAAGTTTGGACTCAGCGAAAGTCTCAGCAATTCGCTTAGTCCAAAAGTACCTACTTAGACCAAAGTTAAGCCGAACTAACCTGGCTAAAGTCAGTTCGATTTGCATGGAAGAGATAGCTTTAGCCCTTAGGGCATAACTTTCGCTGAGTCTGAATCCACTTCAACTTTTGACTTTAGCTGAGCGAAAACATGGCGACCATTTACAGTCCTATGCGTACGGATAGTTTAGTAAATTAAAGCAGTCTGGTACCAAAAATAAACGCCGTAAT
>Ga0209367_1008988_pt1 | contig 13628 bp, 13 predicted proteins | sample WorMetLIZISLAND2_FD_187412 | JGI IMG/M metagenome (GOLD analysis project Ga0209367, IMG submission 187412) | Marine gutless worms symbiont microbial communities from Max Planck institute for Marine Microbiology, Germany - Olavius geniculatus... ... | reverse complement strand
CTACATAACGCCGAATGTTGTTATCTGCAATAAACTTTTAAAGACTTAATTAGCGCACAATAAACAAAAGGTGCTTTATTTAGCAAAATTATAAGTTCCTATAACACCTGTGTTCAAAATTGTCAGAACTTGTGCTCAAAGTGTGCCCCACGTGCATGGACACAAGCGCTCAGACGGCGGCGCCACTGGCTGATCGCGGCATCAATGATCGACTGGTCGAACTGCGCCCACTCGTTGATGAGGCGCGTTTTGAGTTCGTCGATGTTCATCTGACAATTTTGAACACAGGTGTTATAGGAACTTATAATTTTGCTGAATAAAGCACCTTTTGTTTATTGTGCGCTAATTAAGTCTTTAAAAGTTTATTGCAGATAACAACATTCGGCGTTATGTAGCAATTTGGAACATTTGTGTTTAACACGGTAAGGTGATGATGCAAATTAGGTGAGGTGGAAAATGAGTGCACCTCGCATATATTTGGATCGTTTGCCATCTTTCTGCCAAAAATTATGAAAATCGGTGGAAATTTGACGCAGTTCTGACAAAAACAAATCTGCTTAGTTTTTTTTTGGACATGGTGTATATAAAAGTAAAAAAACATGGCAAAAATAAAAAAAACGTTGGGCATTAATTTGTTTAACCTTTTGCCTAATGTTGTAGGTACAGTATACCTGGAACTAGCCTAGATCAAGATAACTTTATTTAATTTCAATTTAACCATGTAGTCATAATTTCATAGCACTAGACTAACCAAATATACTAGAAAAAATCTTTTTATTTAGTATATGTTTGGACTAACTAAGTAAACTACCATCACTATGACCTATTATTTTGTTTCTGTGGTTCCAAAAGTGCTTCTCGAGGTTCTTGATAAGATTTTTAATGCATGTTTCTTTTAAAATAAACGTTGGGAAAAATAAAAAAAACTGAAAAGTGTAAAAATCGTGGCAAGAGTAAAAAAATATAAAAATGTTTTTACATCTGTGGTTCGGACTAATGCCCCTTCAGACTTGTGAACGATCCCCGGTTTGCCTTTGTTGATCTGAGCATCTCATCTGATTATGGCTTACATGTTACTTCGTTATGATGTTTCAGAGAGTCAGCCGTTTGCTGCAGCTGGGCCATCACGCCTGTTGCGACCTACGCCTCCTGGCATCGGACCGTCAGTGTTTCAGGCAGTTGCTACGACCAGCTTCTCTTCGCCACTTGCACCAGTTCACAACTTGCCACCGACTGCTGTGATGGGCGAACAGACAAACTGGCAGTTGCCGTATCCACCGCTACAGCCGCCAGCACCGAACCCATTTGGTCTACCTCCATCACTACAGCCACAGTTGCCACGACCGCCAGTACCAATGGCTGCGCCAGCAAGGATCGAGTCGTCGTGGCCACAGCCTAGAGCTAGTTCATTGAGGATGCCATCAAGCAGTTCCACAGTTGGTTCGGCTGCAAGCTTAGGGTTAGGGTTAGGTTCAATCCAGTTTGATCTGCCTACAGAACCAGCGCCACGTATCCAGCTGCAGTTTGCACCACCGTCGGTGTCGATGGCAGCAGTGTCGCTGTCCGTACCAGCGCACACAAAGCAGCCTTCAGCCAGCTCACAGACGACAGCATCCGATAGTTCCACTGTGGTTGCTTCGGTTGCAAGCCAGCCATCGAATGCCACAGCAGACAGTCAGTGCCTCAGCATCGATGAAGATCTGCTGGCATTTCTGGCCGACTTTGTCGATCCAAGCAGCGACAATACAGGCCAGACTGATCTCGGCGGACTGAACGGACTACTCAGCGACGACCTCGGTGAATCATTTGCTGACTTTATCAGCGAGGCTGTCGCTCAGGAGGCATCACAGATAGGTCTAGGGTTAGAGGAGGCATCAACAGCGGTGTCCCATTCACAGCTAGGAACTGCCAAGTCCGAAGTACTACCACAAGACAGCGTGGATGCAAGCTTTGCAAGCCTCATGGGTGAACTCCAGCAACTCAATGCTTTCGGCAAGCCAATGTAGTCGTGGGCTGCGTCGATCCCTTGGGGTCCCCCTCAAAATTTTTGGGTGGGGGACAGCAGCATGCTGGTTTAAAGGAAGTAGGCGAGACATAAGTTGCAATTTTCCAGTGGACAAATTTCAACAGAGTAGGTTGGGTGTGCACTTTAATTTTGCCACTAAATTTTTGCAAGATGACGTTTTCAGCCTCAAATATTGCAATTTTTCGAACAAAAATATACCAACAAGAAGAGGATTTTTTTAATAATTTTCCGATAGCCCAAAATTTAGTGGGGGCAGTTGTCCCCCTGCCTCGATGTCACTGGTGTGTGTCCGTGGACACCAAAGGCTTTGTCCTTCCCTTGTAGTAGAGATATGACTTGATTTTGAATGTCATTACCAAGAGCTGCCCATGTTCTTATGAAGTTTCCAGTAAAAGGGTCGGTTGAAGAACAACCAAACGTTTGTGTGTTTGTGTTATAGTGTGCGTGTGTTAGGCCCGTATTTTGTATAGTTTTTCAACGAGTCCATTTTCAGCACTATAGTGGTAACTTTTTTTACTTTGCAGCATGCTTTATTTGTGTGATGGCTGCAGCGTGTGATGTAGATAATTATGTATGCAGCTATTATGTGACCGTCCTAACATGTCGCATTACGAGTCATGTCCATCCGTTTGTTTTTCTGTCCCATATGAAAAGAAAAAACCAAGATAAGTGTGAACATTCCCCAGAGATGGAGTAACTGCTCTCATAATTCAGTTCGAAAGGTCAAACATCAGTCAGGGTTGTGCGGCTCCAGACATTCGGCTGCATAATTTGTTGGCACAGGGCCAACATATTTTTGTTTTCCTAATTTTCCGTTTATCTAGCTATAGATGCCGTCCACTGCTGTCTTGGTGCTGAAACTTTACTTGTAAAATTGTGAGTTCAGACATAATAACTGGAAACAAAATCTACCAACTCGGTAGCTTGAGAGAATGAATGAAAATTGCACAGCATATGTCTGTCCGTGTTAATGGTACTGGTGTGAATATTGTGGCCTCATCAGTTTGACTCGGACAAGTACATGGAGCCAGTAACTACTGGGTGTCCCTAAAACTGAACCCCATACATTTGAAGGCCACAATATTCACACCAATACCATTAACACATATACTGTGGTATATATTAATTGTATTATATCGACTGTTAATTACATCATGACCGTGTTGAATATTCCGTTGCATATGACAGTGTGTGAATATTATTGTTATATATGTTATAAATTATAATCAGGCATTATTATTGTGTAAGTTATTGTGAGATGGTGTAATAAACTATACTGCTGGTGACAAAAATGACAGTACTTAGTTAATAAGACTGCAAGGATAATAATTGTCTACCATTTGGGATATATATTTCATTTACTGAATGAAACCAGTCAGCTTAGTAACTAAGATTCCCAGTAGTCCTGATAGTTGATATGCATTCTTGCAGAGCTCACTATTTCTTCCTCAGCATTAGACATAATGCCTACCCACAGAGGGATGGCCAGGCTGAGTTGGCCTGGGTAGCTTTGTTTAATACCATAATGGTTTGCCTGCAAATGGCGCAAATGGTCACCCATCTCAATAGTAACCTAGCATGATGCAGAGTAAGTATGAAAACGTGATGTTACGACTAAGCTAATCCACCACACAAATACTGAATTGTTAGGCAAAAGTATGGTACTGAATAATATGCTTGTTTGCCCGTCATATAATAATAACATGAATAATTGCAGAAACAAGGCAGTTTAATGACTGACATCAAATACACCAAAACAGCATAGCATATGAAAAGTTAAAACAACAAAACAAACCTAAAACAGTAAAGAAACCATTAAAACACAAACTGCCTCAATAAAGCAAAATTAATGTACAGTGGAAAAAAAAGCTTATCTGGATAGATTTTCAGTTGCTAATGGTAGCTTTATGCCAAATTACACTGATATTAAAATTGAGACAAATAAAGCTACAGTGCACTTCAAGTGGCAGAAACATAGCACACCTGCTCTGCTGAATACACAAAATGTCCATCCGACAACAGATTAATTCTCCGAACGTACAGATAACTTCACACTGTGTAAATACCGTAGTGTAATGCTGTGTTTACAACGTTGCAAATCTTGCACAATGCTTTTCGTGACTTGTACATAAATACTTAGCTGCAATCACCAAGAAGAGCAGAAGCGGATGCCCGCCCACCTACCCTAAATTTCAACCTGTCGGAAAATTTTCTTTGCGTCAAAAATACAGAATTTGGCACTGGAAATTCCCCACTTAAGGGTATTTTGCCGCTATCTCCTCTGTCGGAAATTTGCAGCTGGCTATCTGATAACTGCAACTTCCTGCCCACAGTATTTTAATCCACAACCCCGCTGGGAACCATCTTAATTGTGGCTACAGCCCTAAGAACATGATGCAAGATTTGCATAGATGTTTAGCTAAAATGCAACCACGGTCTAAGTGATGCAACAGTAGTTTAATTGTCACCGCTTTAAAATTTTAACACTGTTATTTCTTTTATCATGATTAACTACTAAATTTACCTAATAGATAGTTCTACCTAAAATAATCCTAACTGGGGTGACACATGGCCGATTTTTGTCACCCAACAATATCAACTGAAAAAAAACAACCACATCTTCAGTTTTTCCAAGAAAAGTCAGCATCTGTTATGCAAATGAAAATAACGTGGATATAAAATAAGAAAAAATTTGTTTATTTTATAAAGAGCACAATTCTGATCTCGGGGACAAAAACACCACCATTCTTTTACAGATATTAGTATAATCGATCAATTTTAACGTATCAAATACAATGGCAGTAACTAATGCAATAATCTGTTAAGTAGTTCGATCTAAAACTGCTGAACAGAACTGTGAGATTTTGCACGGATAAAAACTGGACAAGCAAAATAAAAAGCGTACAACCTTTATCGATTCTGGTGGGTGAGAAAAAAGGCAATGAGCCACCCCATAACAAGAACAACAAGTGAAAACCAAATAACAAGAAAGTATAACATAATCTGCCTATGTAGACAGAGGAAATAATTGGTAATTAAAAACATTAGCAGAAAAAATAAACAATATCGTCTCACAATACGAAACTCGTCAATAATATAAAAACCAACATCACTAACAGATTCACACCTCAGAAAATAAGACACTACACAAATAGTAGCAGAGGCTGTGAAATTTCATGAAAAAGCCGCAACAAAGACCCATCGGTACCTAGATTGTTGATCAGTTGGCAATTAAATTTTGTGCCCAAAAGTTCCGTGAAGTCAGCTCTTAGTGGGAACTAGCTTTCTGTCACGCTTTCAGTTAACTGGTTCAACAAAATCACGACATCGGATGAAATACACAACGACATACATTTGTCATGTTAGCAAATGAATATTATGCTTGTATTCCATTTGTGGCCAGGCTAGCCACATGAGGCAGTTTACAAGCAAGATGTACCTGTTTGATGCCCCCAAAAAATGCAACTGGTTGAATGAGCTAAAATGAAAGTGCAAACTATGCTGACAAGAAAAGGGCTGACAACCAAAGACACTTAAATGTATTGAAATAAAAATGCCAACTTTTCCCACAAGGAAAAGGGCCGACGGCAAAAAATACAACCGATCAAATGCGACGAAGTGAAAACACACAAAAGTGAGTCATGCAACAGTGTTCGGAAAAAAATATAAACGCTAGCAATACATTCAATAAAGCATTGCCTGTAGATCGTGCCAAAGAGCTTAGTTAAACAGAGTGCACACAGATCACTCAAAGTGGTTTTCCAGGACTTTCCAAGGCCACTTATGTCTCTTTTTCATGTCTTTCAGGGAGCGGATAATAGATATTCAACAAGCTGAATGTTCATTTTCTAAATTAATCACCTTGTATATGTAAAACTACGTAGTCACTGACACTCCAACATAGCACTGCAGTGGTTACCAGTCGGAGGAACACGCAAAAGAGGTCATCCAAGGAAGACGTGGAGAAGAACAGTCCAAGAGGACCGATGACGAGTCCACATATCATGGGACGAGGCAAAAACACTGGCATCTGACAGATTATCCGGACGGAAATCTGCTGCCCAATGCACCTTGGTGAAATGCACGAGAGGAACTAAGTCTAACATGTTTAAACTGAAAACTGCAAACAAAAGGAAAACATAGTTAATATTGCAGAATTGTGTCCTGTAAGGCCAAAAACATGTATGTAGGTCTAAAATGCAGCACTAGCAACAACCATTTGCTTTATTTTTTTTTACAATATTCCAGCACCAAAGTCTAATTTGACGACTCCATGCCTGGAAAATTGAACTATAAAATTCCATGACTTGCCAGGATCTGTATGCACCCTGTGAAAAACAATGACGTCAAGCGATCGATGACATCACCTAACGATGACTGCAAAATGCTGACTCTGCAAATCAGACGATGACACATTTCTTGCCCTGTCGATGTGAATTCCTCTTCTCATTTAGTTCAGCCGGTTGCGATCTGTCACACCCAGACACAATATATAGAATAAATGCCTGAACAACACAGAAAGATTTTAGAAGTATAAAAGAGTGGTCCATTTGACAGAAGAAGGTTTGGGGAATGATTTATAGGGGACTATAAAGGGGGAGGGTAAAGTTGGGCCATACCTATATCTCGAATATCTGACCTTTACACTACTCAAAACTGAGAAATTGCTTAATTTAGTGACTATGGGGCACCCATCTAGAACATTTCACAAAATTCACTCACCACATTCTTAGTAATCCAGCAGACAGAAGAACTGACTCCTTCTTCAGTTTGCTAAATACAAAAGAGCATGCACTACGATTGCATGGCTATGACAGTTAAACCAGTTTAAAACTAAACAGTCAAGTTCACTTGTTCTTACAAATGCCTCCGAATATGTTTTTTAATTAGGCCTACTGACACACGTTTAAAACAAAACTGTTATATTTCTGTGTCAAAATTCAGTACAAGAAAACGTAATACTGAAAATTATTACCTGATTATCCTAACAAGCCAATGAAAGGCAGCATCCACATTGACTGGTGGGTCCTTGGCACTCGTTTCTATGTAGGAAATCTAGTGAATAAGAAATAAACACAGAGTGCAAATATTGGTTATTACGATGTCGCAAGCTGACCTGCATAAAGAAATTTTTGACACAATAAAATGGCAACAACACAATCAATAAATTTTTCCGTGTTGACAGAATGCTGGGCGCCGATATTACTGTCAAAGTTATCATAAAATTCTGCACTTTCAGGAAAATGGATAAAATGTATATGTTAATTTTGATGACCACGGACCTTTAATTTTAAGCCCTTAACTACAACTACTGTTACATAATATTCTCACTTAACCAGCCATTTTTTACACACAATAGCTGGCATAGCACGTATTAGCTATGGTAATTATGTCTTGGTGTCTGTGATGTCTTGGTATCATTCCAAGACCATGTGAGATAGAGACTTCAAGTTTCCGTCATATGATAGCTTAGTCTCTAGTACTAATTTCATGCTGTTAGGTAACGAGGGTCCCCTCAAACGAGGGGAAGAAAGAAGGAACCCCCTCACCCTAAAAAACGTTATTTTACAGCTATTGGCTGGTCTAGTGTGAAAATGGTTGCAGGTAGGCAGAGACAAGCTGCTTATCATAGCAAGCACTGGTGACGTGCTTTTTAGTGGTATCAACATCGATGACCTTGAATGACCTTGAACTTTTTAGTGATTTTTTTTGCAATTTTCGGCTGCAGAAGAATAAAATGCGACAAAATGGATAGACATAGACCAAAACAACTTGTGAACAGAAACCTCTATAGGTTCTCGCGCCTCTCATGAGCATTAGCTCAGATTTCTTGTTTATAGTTACTCCAGGTTAGGCTACAAAAAAAGTTAACTTGTGGCATTAGTGATGTGTTACATGCCAGATGCACTTATTGTTGTGCATGATACAGTTATCAAAGCAACATGACAAAGAGCACACAAAAGCATTATTTTCTTAATATGTTACGCACAATATCAACCAACTGTTGATGTTTGACTCCAGGCAGAGCAAAAGTCTCGATGTGACTGCTGCAATTATAGATACACCAGCAAATGATGCCACTGACTTGAAAACTGTGCAAATGATGAATAAATACGTGTGAGCACTGACTTAACTTTATACAGTGTTATTTAGAAGCAGTTTTTGAAAACTCAGTCTCAGAGAACAAGAAGCCTTAGTCTTTGTCAAAATACACAACTCATCCAGTTTTACATGACAGCACCAATCAACAATAAAAATAACCGAGCTAAAAATGGACAACTGTAATTTTGGAATGTAATACAAAATTAATTTAACAAACAAAGACTTGACAAACAGACACCAGAAGCACAAACCTTCAGCTCCTCTGCAAGCTGACGTCCCTCTTCCGGAGTCACCCGACGCTGATGAATCAAGTCAATTTTGTTTGCCACCAAAAGCATCGGGTAGGCTTCCCTAAACAAAATAAGTACACAGAACTGCAGCCATCAGAAGCAAAATCAAAGTAAAACAAACTAAATATGCATCACACTGTGCACGTATTCTCAATATGGAGGATCAAACAACTTAGGTCTATCGCATGTACCCAAAATGTAAAATCAGTATGAAATAGAACTGCACATGGATAAGTAAAAACCAGAGAAACAGAAAGACCAAATATTTACTAGTGTAACAGCCAGTGGCGGATATAAAGGGGAGATATAGGGGATATAGGTGGATGCATCCCCCTCCAGCCAGACAAAGTAAAATTTTTTGCTGATGAGCTTTTTAATGGTGTCAACATCGATGACCCTAAATAAGCTTAAACCGCCAACATAAAGGGTTTTAGTGTTTTAGCAATTTGCAGCTGTGGTGCAGATTTCAAGAGTGAATTGTGACTAAATGGATGCAGATAGACCAAAAAAACCTGCAAACAGAAACTGCTAGGCTGTTGTGTGTCTCATGAGCTTTGCTTAAATTACTTGTCAAAAACCAAACAGAAAGGAACTGTCCAGAATTTTAAATTCCATTCAGTTGGTCTTTACGATATTTGCAAAACCACCTGGTCAGCTGTTTGAGAACTGCAGTCAACAAGTGCATTGCAAACATGTATAAGCAAGCACAAATAACATGTTTCAATAATTCATTTACTCAACTTACGTGCATGCTTAATTAATCGACTGTCAGACAACCGACACAAATAATAAGAAGCCATCACACTTACAACTACCGCTACTGTACTAAAAGCATTCTGTTTACTGTTAAATAATCAAACAAAAAAACAATGCTGCACTCAGTTTTAAAGCTAGAAATCACTTGCCGATCTTTCACTCGCAGGACTTGTGTGTAGAAGTTTTTCACGTTGACAAACGATCGACGATCCGTCACGGAGTAAACCATGAGATAACCATCACCTGTCCGCATGTATTGCTCCCGCATAGCACTAAACTCATCCTGTCCGGCCGTGTCCAAAACTAAACACAACAGCCACAACAAATCATAATATACAGGGTGGTCCAGCGAAAGTGAAGCCAACTTACATTTTTGCTGGTAACATTTGAATGCATAGGTAAAATTCAATGATTTTTTGCAAATGTGATAACAGTTCAGACACACACATTGGGAATCGTAAAAATTTAATGTTGTTCGTCAGATGGCGTAACCAGGTTAGGCATTTTCTCCCTTGTTACATCTCTCATTTTACTGACTTACTCGCATAGGCCGATAATTTTACGTTTTGACGAACTTAATAAAATTCTATGGTAAAATCGTCTGGTTTTGCTGGTATTTGTTAGCCTTTGCTTTTAAAATAATATCTTTGGGAATAACTACCTGTTTCTGCATTTTGATGGGTAAAATAACGCGAGAGGACAGAATTTTTATAAAGGTGTTACCCGTGGAAAAGAACTGGAGCTCTTGTCGCTTTCTGAAGGAATTTGCCAGCAAAGCTTGGTGCAGATCAAGCCTTGACCGATTTATCAAAAAAACTGATGCTGGATTTCTTAAAATTTGCACCACACCACTTCTTGTTGTATGCAGTTTACATTTGCAAAAAATCGTTGAATTTTACCTATGCATTCAAATGTTATCAGTAAATGTAAGTTGGCTTCACTTTAGCTAGACCACCCTGTATATGACATTGAATTACACAAAAAAAGGTAAAGGTGTCAATCTGTATAGCGCATCTTGCGTACAATGCCTCTAATGCGCTTTCCGTCACTAACCCAAGCCGCCAGCCGCATGGCCACCACGTGCAGCCTGCAGACACAGGCTAACGCAGCGGCCAGCTAGGCAGCCCTAGTCAGCTGTACTAAGGTCATCACCTTCCGTAACCCATGTAAATGAGTTATTACTCATTTTACCGTCCCACGGAGGGTAGAAGACGTTGACCTAGCTGGCAGGCTTCACACCGAGATGGTTTACCTGCCCGCAGGCTGTCACCCATTGCAGTTCTAACCAGGCCCGGTGTAGAGTATTTTCATTTCAGCTGAAACGCGTTACCAACTATGCCACACCACACAACCATCTTCTTTGAATTTTTCATGCTCATTAGTTTCCCTTTATTTCTCATATTTGATAATTCTATTTTCAAAAACTGTGAAGAAGACAATGCATGGTTTCCGAAATCAGCCACATGATCTGCATATGGCTCTCGTACTACAAACATGAACAGTAGTTTGAAGCACCAGTGCCTTCGTACAAAAAAAAATCCATGCAGCTGCCAGAGATGTAAATTTTGTAGCAATGCAACTCACTCCTTACACATTTAAATTAGTACTACTTTTCCATAACATGTGTGTGGTATGTCACATAAGTTATGTCAACACTGGAAAACAGCCATAAGCTGGATACGAATTGGTCCTTGTGTCCACGTTAAACTGACAACATATAAAAAATAAAATCAGCCACGACATGCTTCATCGACTGTGGTGTATCTGTCGTTATGTGGTCTACAAAAACTGTCAAACTTTATCGATCATGACACATACCCATTTGTATTTTTGTATCATGTTAAACAGTGACATTTTCGAACAGATGACTAACAATATAATTTAATAATTGAAGTGGCTAAGTTTATGTCTAGGCATAACAACAGTTCACTGGCTATGTTTAAGCCATTGTTGGTGTTGGCCTAACAATAGCTGAATAAGCAGCGCTAGTTAGGGGTACGATTAGGGTTAGGGTTTAGGATTAGAATTAGCGTATTTCAGAGAATTATGTGATGATAGATGGGCACCCGTATTAAGCATGATACACTGGTTATAACTGACTGCACGCCACGCCCGTGATCCAACTGTTATAAGGCTGAGGTCGTCAGTCTGCGGACCGCCATGAGGGCATGTGCAGCGGTATGAGCACATGCGTACCCTCGTACAACCTCAGACAGTCTCTTATAACAGTATGCACCATTGGACATCAAGACATTTTGTGGTGCAGTGTCTCAGACCATTGATGTTATTTTCCATCTGTGCGGACGTATAAGTAAGCCAACCTGATACTGCTTTCCATCCGGCATGGTCAGACAAAAAGTACAAGAAATTTGAGCAAAGCTCACAAGACACGCGAAAGCCTATAGCATTTCCAGTTCAGTAGTTATAGTTTCGAAAATCGCATATCATTTGGACTCGGCCCATCGGGACCATAGTACACTTCAGCCATAGGCGCGTGTGGCGTTGGCGACGGTGGCGCCTCCTTGTGAATGATAAAGACTTGCGCAGCCTGATATCGCGAAAAAAATCCGTAAAACCCCCTATTTTGGCGTTCAAGGTCATCCAAGGTCATTGAATTCGGCGGCAATCGAAAGCCAGTGTACGACTTCATATTAGTGATTAATAGTAAGCTAAGCCTTATCTCGCACCATTACTGAGATACAGCGAGTTATTGGCCGAAAATCGCAAATTTTGACCACCCCCCTCTCATTTAGCGACCTCGTTCGGGGTGACCCCCTTCAAATTTATGGAAAAGCTTTATGGTTCCTGAAACTAGAGTCTTCTAGGCAGCCGATGGTGAAAATTTGGAGATCCTAGCTTGGACCGTTTTTGCCTGATCCACCCATGTGACAGACAGACGGACGGACGGACGGATGGACAGAATTGCGATAGCTAAGACGCGCTGAAAGCACAGCTGCTTTCGCGTGTAAAAACTGTATGTACACTATTTTCTGTCAGGGTTGCATATAGAATCAGGTACGCCCATAGGCTTTCGGCTCATAATGCCACTCTATGAAATCACTGGGACATTAGTTTGTCAAAAATAGTGTTTACGTCAATATAGGCGTAAACACAGCCTGTCGACTATATTTACGACTAGGCGTAACAATACCACGGCCTTTAATAATAGTAATAAATGACAGAAACACTAAAAAAACCTTAACAACTACGAACACAAATATGCTAAGAGTAGATTTAAGAAAAGTATAAAATGACAAAAAAAAATAAACAAACAAAGCCATCTCAATAAACTTCGGTAGATTGCGTACCGTCCATGACACACAACTGTCCGTCAACCTCGGCATGTTGGATGTACGAGTCTTCAATCGTCGGGTCGTAATCCTGTATGAACATCTTCTGAAAGAACTGAATCGTCAGCGCCGACTTTCCGACGGCGCCGTCGCCGACCACGACGATCTTATAGGTCGTCATGTTGTCCATTGGCGGCTGTTTGGACGACATTGTATTGTACAGACGACCACACACAGCGGGTCGCTGTCAGCTGACAAAACCGCTTTTCCGACTAATATTAATGTACAACCTAATTGACACACAGCGGCGTACACCGTAGGAAAACAGTAAATACATACAAATCCGAGCACTCGAAATGTAACTGAAGAAAAAAATTGCGCACTTCAAATCAACGACTCAACGACTGTCAACATAAAATCTATTTTTAGTTACAGCCACGAATGTGTGACGTCACGGGCACCGACTGTGCTAGTGATGTGCGAATTTTGACTAAACGTCGTCGACGTCACGTCAGTATTCGTCTTTACTAGTTGTACGCAGGAAATTCACGGAGGTGGTTGTGCGTTAGAGAGCTGCACGGTAATGGATACAACGGTAATACCGCGGTAATACCGCGGTAATGGGGACAACCAATAATATTTTACCGCGGTAGTAACGGTAATGCGGACAAATGTAACGGTAATACCGCGGTAACGGGGATTAACGCCACGCTATTACCGCGGAAATGGGGAGAAATGCGCAGAAAATAGAGTATTCAAAATGCGGTTAATTGCTGTTGACGCCAGCCAGAGGTTTAATCGACGTCAGCAATCTGTTTTTCTCGCCTGCAGTGTGCTTTCTCGCCTTGTCCACTGCACCTGTGTGGCCCCCTGTAGCAAGTAGGGTATACTAGGAATGACAATAGGACCGCCGCGACGGGAGTGATACCCTGGGAGCATGGCGACCGTCTGTTCCCGGGATTGTATGACATCTTGGGTCGTATTACGTCACCCTGGGGACGGACACCTTGGGTCCTTCCTTTGAAGTGGCGCCGCTGACCGTGACGGCGGCGACGCTAGCTATTGGCTTAAACACCTGAGCACGCCGACGCGTGAAGGCGGGTCTTAAGTAGTGAAGGTACTGAGTATACATTAAGCGAAACCGAATAGTAGCTGAGCAGAATA
>Ga0209367_1008986_pt1 | contig 13628 bp, 8 predicted proteins | sample WorMetLIZISLAND2_FD_187412 | JGI IMG/M metagenome (GOLD analysis project Ga0209367, IMG submission 187412) | Marine gutless worms symbiont microbial communities from Max Planck institute for Marine Microbiology, Germany - Olavius geniculatus... ... | reverse complement strand
TTAAACAACATCGAGTCTACTCACAAACTAGATTCAAATCACGTTGATATTTGTCTTCCACAAGTGTAAATTTGAGACTTTATGTACGTACTTTATATTTACTTTCTTTACCATAGATACCATAGATTACTAATCCCAATCAGACGTCTGTGCATACCTTCATTAAGGAATGTCATGTTTCATTCGTGGCTGTCTATAGGCCTGTAGAAATCACAACAGTAAGTGAAAAATTGAAGGGCATACTTCCCAAAACTGTTAAGTCCACTTTGGTTAAAACTCATTTTTTCACTATAAGCAAAAGTGACTTCACGGGTTTGGAAGTAAGTCCTTCAATAATAATATTGTAAAAATCGTGTATCCGGAATCCGCGGCTAATGACAGAGTCTGCAACCTGTCCAAGTGCTAATCGATATGTCCCTAGAAGCACACAATCACTCATTCTCCCTTTGAAATAGCCTATTGTCTAAAACTGTTCACAACTTTCAAGAAGTAAAGCAGTGTTTGAATTGTGAAAAATTAGCTGGGGGGTTGAACTTTTCGACTGTCGGAGCCCGACCAAAACTGTGACGAAATTGCATGCATAAAGTATATGGCTGACGTCCCCCAGTATATAATTTGATAGTGTGTTAGGGGGGTTGAGAAAACAATTGAGGGGGTTCAACCCCCAAGTCCCCTGCAATTCAAACACTAAAGTAAAGATCGGGTGACAACGCACATTGCCGATTTCTAGGCTACGTAAATTACGCGAGTAGCCTACAGGTATAGGCCTAGTCTTAGCTTGCTGTAAACTACGTACTTTGCAACATTAGCCTAGGCCTATATTCGCTGAAGTGCTTAAATAGTCAGTCAGATAGGCTAGCGTGCCATAGGCTACACATCAGCGAAAAGAAATTTCACGACGCATATATCCTTAAAACGATGAACCGTGTTGCATGGCGCTATACATTCATCACAAGTGCAGCTGGCGATATAATAAAACGCCGAAATATACGGCGCCATAAATAAGCCTACGGTGCGTGTAGCCTACTTGCAGTAATCTGTCAGTCTTTATAAACCGATATAGCAGAGTCGAACCATGTAAAGATCAATCCATCATTCACCTGAGTCGTTCGTTATCACGTTCGAGTCTCTTTCGCGTGGAACCGGATACGCCCCTCTCGACTGGGCACACGCTGCTCGGCCAATAGATCACGTTACTATCGCTGCAGCTTGCATCGCCATTTCCAGGACTGTGCGCCGTAAGCTGAAGTTAACCCTTATACCCCGTTTCGTTTACACGATGAAGCTGACTGGACGAGTTAGCTCGACGAGCGCACGACGAGAGCTCGTCAAGCTAGTTCGTCCAGCCAACTTCATCGTGTGAACTTGTATTATATAGCCTACACTGACTTTCTCCGTTGATTAGGCCTATATTTTACAGATTTTTCCTTAGTCCTTTCTGGTAGGCCTACATGTACATTGGGCAGTCCAGTCCACTAAGTATACTACTATTCTTTTCTGTCCGAAAACTTAAAATTATCACCATGAAGCAGACGTGTTCCCATATACAGGGTGCAGCAAAAAAGTGGACCCCTAAAGTTTTTCGCCGTTTTCTCATCAACCGTTTGGGATTTTAATACGAAATTTTTACTGCTTTATTTAGTGAAACTTTCTACATTTAATCGCCAAGTAAAATGTGATTCTGATGAAAAACGACGCATACCGATTTTTTAGCATTAAAAATGTTCAAGCTAAAAATGCTATTTAATTTTTAAAAACTGGTTACACGTTACTGCCGATGACGTCACAGTGACGTTTTGATAAACAGTAGGCCTAATTTATATTGTTTATAAATTATCATTAAATTATCGTTTCTTTAAAGCAATCGCCGACTGCCCACCGGATTCATCTTCCAGCAGGATGGCGCGTCAGCACGCTCAACGCTGCGCAGCGCACAGAACTGGCTGCCGGAAAGCTGTCCAGATATCCTCATAAAATACAAATGGTCCCCAAATTCACCGAATATAAACCGAATGGACTATTTCGTATGGGGTGCAATGTTGGAGGCTTACTGCAAGCTTAAAACAAAGCCGAAAACAACCGCTGAAGTCAAGGAAGCGCTTCAGGTTATCTGGGGCAACCTGCCACAGGGACCGATCAACAAAGCTGTGAAAGACTTTTCAAAGCGACTGAAGGCTTGTGTTGGAGCTGGCGGTGGACACTTTGAACATTTACAGTGACAATGGAATTCTGGCATTTGATCATTACTTAACTGTGTTGTTTCAGCGATGTTATTAAATTGGTGTTGTAGCCGGAACATTTTTGAATGCTGAAAAATCGGTAGGCGGTCATGTTAAAAAGTCTGTAACTTCGTCGTTTTAAAAAAAAATCACATTTTTACTTGGCATTAGATGTAGAAAATTTCACTAAATAAATGCGTAAAATTTCAAATTAAAATTCCAAACGGTTGCTGAGAAAACAGGGAAAAACTTTAAGGGTCCACTTTTTTGCCGCACCCTGTAGGTCTACAAGGTTAAGGTCTAGGCTTACATGAGTCTGCAGACTTACGAAGTTACAAGCTGACTTAGTTCCGACATTTCTAAATTTCAAGCCATTGCATTTTCGAGTTTTGTTTTTACAGCGTTTTCGTCGAAACTCCCACAAGTGGAACATAAATATAGGCCCCCTACGCCGTTTATAAGGGTTACCCAGCTAAAATCGGCGGTTGGAGAAGGGTCGGGTTAAGTTTCGGCGGCAAATGATTTATCATAATCCAACTTGTGAGTTGTCATTCGCGTTGTCCGCCCAGTCTTGTGCAAGTGCATGTCTTGAGCCTCCCGGGAGGGGCGGAGACCACTCACTCCGTGCATCAGACTGGGAGGTTGAACCGTTGAAGCCACGCGCCTGTCCGTCCGCACGACTTCGTTGAAAGAAAGGAGGTTTAGACCCAAACTCCAATTTGCTTCCATTTGTTATAAATTTTCGTACAACGTGCACGGTGTACGTCGACGACATACCCACAACAAACCTGAAGGCGTGTACAGGGCGACGTAACTGAACTGAACTGAACTGACATGGCTTAGTTTTTGACGAACTGACCAATGGACAAGCAGTAATGCATTGCAGTAGGCACCGTCTAACGGCATTGGTGGCCTACGTGACTACGCTCACGTACGCGTCAACCAATCAATAACCAATTAGCTCGCCCTGCTTGCCTATTGGTAAATTCAGTTCAGTTCACTTTCGTCGCTCGCGCCTTAAGTAGTGGAGTTTGAGACTTCGATAAAGGCGTTAGGCCTATAATCCTGCTACCGCGAGTCTCGGTCTCAAGTAGCGTTCGACGAATCGTAGATCAGAATATGCTTACGGTTTAGTGGTTGTCAATAAGAGACCGGTGTTATGCACACGGCCGGCCTTATGTATAGACAAGAAATTTGAGCTAATGCTCACGAGAAGCGCGAAAGACTATAGCAGTTCCTGTTCGCAAACTGTCAGCCTATCTCCATCCATTTCGTCGCAGTTCATTCTTGGAGTGTGCGCTGCAGCCGAAGATCGCAAAAGTCAATAAAAACCCCTTATTTCGGAAGTTTAGGATCTTCCAAAGTCATCGATATTGATACGACTGAAAAGCTCGTCACTATTGCTTGTTGTGATAGGTAGCATGCCGATGCCTATCTGCAACCGTTATGCACGAAAGACTGGCCAACAACGAGTTTTACGGGGCTACCGCTATTTGATGCCCTCGTGCGCAGGTTTCCTTGAACTTAGAAAATCGAGACTTTGTCCGTTGAAATCTACGTTCAATGTTGAAAATTTCATACGCAGCTTTTCTATGTCTATCTCAATTGGTTTCGGCATTATTCGCTCTTGAAATGTGTCTCGTGGCCCAAAATTAACAAAAAAACCATAAACCCCCTATTTCAGCGTTCAAGATCATCCAAGGTTATTGAATTCGGTGGCAATCGAGAGCCAGTGTACGACTTCCTATTAGTGATTAATAGTAACCTATCTTGCACCGTTATTGAGATACAGCGACTGGCCTATTGACTAAAAATCACAAATTTTTCCCACCCCCCTCTCATTTAGCGCTTTCGTTCGGGGTGACCCCCTTCGAATTTATGAAAAGCTTTACGGTTCCTGAAAAGAGTCTTCCAGGCAGCCGACGGTGAAAATTTAGTAATCTTAGTTTGCACCGTTTTTGACTGATCCACCCGTGTGACAGACAGACAGACGGACAGACAAACGGACAGAGGTTCAGAATTGCGATGAATAAGACGCACCGAAAGCAGTAGCTGCTTTTGCGCGTGAAAGCGGCAATGATGTATACGGCCGGGTACGATTACAGTATTTTTTCGCCACCTAAAATCTAAAATGTTCATATACATCATTTACATTTACATCATTTACATCACTAGGCCTTCCTGCGAGACCTTCATAGGTTACTTCGTTTTGTACTAAAAATCTGCCGAGGCTAGAATGTATCTGCAAACTTTTAACAACAGCTTTCTGAAATGTGCATTCATTTCTGATTTGACATCAGAAAACACATATAGCTACATTAAATCATATGTCTGAAAACCGCAGGACATCGCGGGACTCATAAAAAACTGCAGGATAAAATGCATAAAAGACAACCACAAGACGCTTTTTTAGACGTGGAATCAAGGCTCAGTTATCCAGTATTTGAATAAATTTAGATAAACGCCGCTAGACAATGCAATAATGACGAAACCAGCACGCTGCACATGCCTGGAAACAGAGATGCCAGACGCCGACGCCGAGACGAGAGCTATACGCCTGCCGGGACACAAGGGGTGCGATGGATAAGACGCACCGTCAGATGCTCAACTGTATAAGCCTACGTCACCTATGTTGTCGATGCTTCAGTGCCTCAGATTCAAGGCCACTCGTTCTCAAATTCTTTACTGGCCAAACTTACAATCAATGAACGAATTAAATATATGCATTTTTCTCTGCACTGCCTTAATGCAGCGAAATTTGCAAAACGTGGCAGCAATGACTCCAAGGCGGAAATTTCTGCGAAGTCTTTGTTCGTCACGACTCTTCGCATCTCAGTAGTATTTTAATTCTCATTGGCCGTGTGCACATGCCTCGTATTTGTCTATACATACGGCCGGCCGTGTATATAGTCACTGCGTCAATTAAATTATCCATCACATCATTGACGACGACTTTAAAAATATGAGTGAGTAATGGTCATTAACGGTCATCCAAGGTCGTCGACTTATTTCAGTCTCCAATCAAAAGCGTCTATAGCCTATGCAAAAATACTCAGCCTGTATGATATTCCGTTTCAGAGATATGCCTTAGGCCTATAAGTTTTCTGCCACTTTCCTACTCACGGAGTTAGCCTATAGGCCTGTATATAGCCTAGGCCTAGGGCCTAAGTCTTATACCGTCCAAAATTTGACAGTCATCCCCTTGGACAATACCGCGGCGCCGACGTTAAAGGGTCGATTAGGCCATGTGTCATTCGTATGTGTCATTACAGATGAACTAGCAGTACAATTAAACACTAAACATTCTGCAGGAATTCGTAACACCACTAACAAAATCAATAGTTCGTCGGACAGGCTACGAGTGTATGTAATAACAAAGTGAAGTGTATAACTCTTTCACAGCTTATACTGACCTTTGTGGTTGACAGCGTTGCAGTAGGCCTATTAGCTCTGTACCAAGGTTGCGACGTCCGTAGAAAATTCAGCCTTCGAATTCTAATATCGATCTGTTATTGATCGGTCTGACCCACAGTCTACACCGATCTTAATTCTTAAACAATAGTAAACGCTAGGCCTATAGGCCTAGGTCTGTCTCGTGAGCGGATCGTTCAGAAAATGTAGGAGACCTATTAACTATTCGCTACGGCCCGCGTCGGTTGCTCGAAATCGAAAATGGCCTCTTCGGCCGATTTTCCGCATTAAAACCGTTAAAACGTTACTTTCTCTGCTGCGCACGGGTAAACATTCCTATAAGCTGATGCCAGATATCAAACCCTCGTCTTGCAAGTCAGTCGTTGCTGTGGCTGTGATTGGTCAGTTCAGTGACACGTAGGCGTGGCCTGTTCACTCCGCGCTCGTTCGCCAGGTGGACGCTCGACCGAGGCAATGCCACCTTGCTTCAGACTCAGCAGTCAGGCCTATAGGCGGCCGAAGTTAAAACGCGTACATAGCGACGTAAATGAACTGAACTGAACTGACGCGGTTTAGTTTTTGACGAACTGACCAATGAGCAAGCAGGGCGAGCGCACATTGGTCACTGGTGGACGTTTACGTGCGCGTAGTCACGTTAAACGGTGCATACTGTAATCCTGCTTGTCACTGGTCAGTTCGTCAAAAACTATAATGCATCAGTTCAATTCAGTTACGTCGCTCCGTCCGCGCCTTTACTATAATTGAAGTGTAAAAATAAAGTTCAGCAAGGTCAACTGTAATTTGACAAAATGCGGAATCGCTGATCGATCCTGCCACCTAGTGAATAATAAATCATCTTTTTCGTAAGTCAGAAGCATGTTTTGGCTGGGAACCTCCCTCTGACACAATATGTCATTGGAGATTTGGACCCCACAAGTGTAGGCCTACCTGCCAGAAGACATCTAAATCCGTTGAACGATTTAAGCAAGGAGCACGAATGTGACAGACATGCGACAGACGACAAACAGACGGACCACGCCATAGAGAAATAAGCCTATGTAGAAATAGGAGGGATCGCCCACTCTTTTGTATAAGCGATTCCGCGTAAAGTGCAGAAAAGAAACTCTTCATTGATTCAGTGCTTTATATACTTATGAAGAAAACACTGGCAGACAGACAATATTGCTTCCAACAATTTCTTATATGATTCTGTTCTTGTCGACATCAGCAACACGCAAAATAACCACCTCTGTTTCGCTAGCGATCGGCTTACACTGCATGCCGTATAACAAGAGAAACATGTAAGAGGGGTTGAATTGCTTGTGGAACTGGCGATCGAAAAACTTAAAAGCTATTAAAAATCCCTTTTACGTGAGCCGGTAAGACTTTTCTATCCTAATGAGCACGCGCATGGGCGTGGTCAAGAGTAGGAATGGAATAGGCCGTTGAAGGGCATCTCTAACACGATTTTTAGTGCAGAAAACGTTTGCGGATGCAGTTTAGCGGAAATAAACTTCATACAGCAGCCGTGCAAAACATTTTGCACGATTTGAAAAGTGGGTTTGAAATCCAAAAATGCATCCAATTTCCGCACAGCTTTTCAACAGCACAGATTATATTAGATCTCACGCAATATACCAGTTTAATGCACAACATATATGCGTGCCGGTAAATACGCGTGACAGCTTCGTAAAAACGTGCAAAAATCTCAGTGTGTGAAAGCGACATACAAGCGACGTACATACGTATACCATGGGCCAAAAAACGTGACACTTCACTTTTGTCTATGCCTGCGCCAATTATTGACCGATTTTAAAAGTTCTTTCAATGGCACATTTTGCAAACAATTTGCAACAATGCGGTTAGTGTACATCCCACCACACTGTAAATGTGTCTCTACACTACGTTGTGAAATATAAATGTAAGTAAAGACAAACGATAATAACAAACATTTAGATGAATAAGAAAAACACTTCAGATCGACATTGCGGATAATGATCCGTATGACAATAAACTGTGTTAGACCCACACAGTCTAGTGTCGTCCAGATCATTCACCGCAATGTTGGTCTAAAGTGCTTTTTTCATTTACCAAATTGCAAATTGTCCGCAGAGTGTGCCAGTGAACTGAGTGAAAGAATTTTGAAAATCGATCAATAATATTGTCGAAGATATAGACAAAAGTAAAGTGTCACGTTTTTGGCCCACCCATGCAATAGAAACAAACATGCCAATGTACTGATCAGACTCAGACACAGCGTTTCTGTACAACATATATACAGGCATCCAAATGTTCACGCCAAACGATTGCAGCAAACTGTTGCAACGGTCACAATCTGTCGCAGTATAACACGGACTTAACGCCGTCACTGGATGAGGAAAGTCTCCAATTAAGTTCGATCGCTTCTATACTAGGCTACGCGCTCCGCTCTTAATAACGTTTTCTGATAAAAATAATTTAGGTAGTAAAATTATTTAATTGGATAATCTATCTCAATTATGAAGCGTTAATGCCATGCAGCACCCCAGAGTAGTACCCTATCGGAGCATAGGAGCGTTGTGAAAGATTTAGATGTATAGGCCTACACCGTGTCTCAAAAAACAGTCAAAATTGTTTTTGCCATAACTTCGTCAAATTTCCACCAACTTTAATAATTTTTGACACAAAGATGGCCAAGACGATAGAATTATGTCAGCTTTACTCATTTACCACCTCATCTAATTTATGTCAACGCACTACCGTGTCAAACACAGATGCTCGAAATTGTTACATTACGCGGTGGTTGTTTGTATCGGATTGCTTACCTTTGCATCATCAATTCAACAGAGGGTGCCACGTGGTTTAATAATTTTGTGGTATTAAATATTTCATGGTAAAAACAGCAGACAACAAAATAGCTGACTGGTGAGCTTAAAACACGTCTAATCGATAAATGAATGCCGTTTGATCAGTCCTTTGTTGATTCCGTTATCAGCCAGTGGCGTTGCACCATGAGGTTGTCTTTGTATGCGGGGCCCACTTTGGACATAAATTCTGATGACTTGCAAGCGATTTGTTACACAAACTTAGAATTCTGCTAAATAATTTATATTGAGATTTATTTTGTTACAGCGTTTGCTTGAAAAATAACTCAGGGTTATGCAAGAATTTAGAGCATTTGTTTCACACGGTAGTGCGTTGACATAAATTAAGTGATACGGAAAATGAGTGCATTTTGCATGATTTCATTGTCTTGGCCATTTTCTTGCCAGAAATCATCAAATTTAGTGAACATTTGACAAAGTTATGGGACTGTTTTTTCTGAGACACGGTGTATACTCACAATAATTTCAGATCTAATCTAACGAAGAAAGACCAATGCAAAACATTTGCTAAGTGTCGCTAGTGTCATTGTGGTCTACAGACTGTATCGCATTAACGATATGCGGATTACAAAAAAAATGTTCGTTGTTCGAAGCTGAGAAAGTTTTTACGGTACGCATCAGCAGTATTGCTGTCGATTCGTCAATATTGGGGGGTAAGTCGAGACGTCGAGTGGGGTGTGGAATGGGGAGAGTCTGGGAAGTATCGTCGGAACCCCGGCCAAAAATAAATTTGGGGCAGTGTTAGCTTTACAAGACACTTCTGGTAGAATGGTAGCAAATAGCGCAGCGAGCAATTAACCGACAATAATATTTGTAGCTTTTTAATTTTTTCCCTAGTATGATTGATTTTCAGTTAAAAAATTAGGACATTCATCCTGGCTAAATACACCAAGTACAAATACTGGAAGCCGCCCCTTCCCACAGGACTAACGTCCCTGGATATCAGTATGAAAAGCCAATTTAGTTGCAAGATGAGAAATTAACATCGTGCGTAGATTTTTTTCCGTTGTTTATGCCACTACAGAAAAATAGTTCACACGGTAGCGTCTATAAACCGCAATGACAAGAACGACATCTGGCGTAAACTTTTTTAACATCGATTCTTCATTCACAGCAAACGCAGAAAGACGTGTATCAGACTTAATCATGAAGAATAACTTCATCAAATCTACGAGAGTAAAGACTCGTTGTTGTTACTACAATATTAAGAATACACTACGTAAATTAAGTTAGGCCCACGACGTGCACCAAAATAAGTACGGGAGACGAATGTCCAATGGCACGCGCAAAAAAGTGAGACGCAGAAGAAGATTAAATTTTTAAAATTTCGATCATAAACCACGGTTTTATCTTATGAAAAGTGGAGAATGGCCTTCCATTGGGCATCCGTATTTTTCAGTGGTTTGGTTCTTTATTCACATCATCTAAAATGCAATCAGAAACCAAACCAAATATACTACATAGTATATTTGGCCAAACTGAACGTGCCAGAAAGAAAGCGGTGGACTATTCAGCAGAAAAGTGTTGCTGAAAATATTGCTTTGGGTAGAGAGATATTGCAATAACAGAAACTGCGTCACTCTGTGACGCTGTACAAAAGCAAAGTCCGACTCGACATGACTCTGCTTACATTAATCAACACTCGTGATCAGAAGCGCTTTACTGCAGTCTCGGAAGTGGCAGCTGAATGATACGAGCTAATGATACCGCAGCGCACAATACGGTTGTACACTGCCCAAAAGTGAACAATAATCGGACTCGCGGTTCAGCCAGCAGACATACCGCCGCCCCAGTCAGCCACATCAAGCCTTCATCCTGTAGCCCGTAAGCTACAACTCAGTTCCCAATGCGATTAGAATAAGAAGCTGAGTTGACCTAAGCAGACAGTAGGCTGTCTCCATGACGGTGACAAAAAGTCGTACAATGTAACGAAACACCCAACACCGTGCGGCTAAAACATAGGCTAATATGCACCACCGCCAGCGTTTAATAACAATCACACGACCCTAATTTTTCAGTAGTTGGAAAGCAAAAGATGGTGGTAGTACACAAAAAGGTCGAAAGATTGAAGATTTGTAGCGGCATAGGAGCTAAGCGCAAGCAGACCGCAGAAGACAGAATTAAATTTAACAATGGCGTCCAGAAAAGAAATGGCGCGAAAACTTCATCGCTGGCATCACCCCTTGGAAAAAAGACACTGTGATAAAACTCGATCGCAGTCGACAGGGTGAGTTGATTTTCAGGGAGCAGTGCCAGTGGATCCGCTTGTATATCGTTGTCATTAAAAACACACTCAAAGTTCAAACCATGCAATCACCCGGTGAATAATCAAACGAAACAGCGTTAAGGCGCGTACAGAGCGACGTAACTGAACTAAACTTAACTAGCACGATTTAGTTTTTGACGAAACTGACCAATGGGCAAGCAGGGAAAACCATTGGTCATTGGTTGATGTCAGTTCAGTTCAGTTCAGTTACGTCGCTCTGCACGCGCCTTTATGGGCAACACAGCAAAACGAAATGCACACAGTAACACACTGATGTGTGGAATTCAAAAACTGCACACTAAATCTTTCGCGGCGAGATGACAAAATTAACAAATACCAAAGTATATATGGCATTAGACGGCATCGCTGCAAACACGTTATTCGGAAGAAATGGCGACGCGTGCGGCGTCAGCGACAGTACCGTTGGATTCGGCGTTGCTAGGTTGCTATAAGCCTGGTAAGCATGCATTCCACTATATCTATTGGATTGGCCACAATCTGTTTTGCGAATTTTTGATCGGAGGTTGCAATTCCCAAATTCTCCCTTTGCATGAAAAACTGAAAAAATATAATGTTACTTGAGACCACACGACTGTCCCTGTTAAATGGCATCTCATTCCGTTAAATCGACGGCATCATCTGCAAAGTTTAATAAGTGTGACAGACAAACGGAAGGACGAATCACTACGATATCGCTTCTAGTGATGCCGCCTAAGACGATAATAACCAAAACACTTGCACGAGAGACGGAAATGAAGAGATTCTCTTATCCGCAGAAATGTGGACACTGCTTAAGTCATTAGATAAAACTGTTCTCTCGAAGAATAACACAGTTCTGTACATTAATATAGAGCCCATTACAGTACTGGGGTTTAATTACTGTACATGCCGGCCAGTGGCTACTGTTCATACAAGAAATTTGAGCTAATGCTCACGAGACGCGCAAAAGCCTATAGCAGTTCCGGTTCAGTAGTTTAGCTGAAAATTGGCGTGCTCACGCTAAGTTAACATACAAATACCAAATTTTCTATCTGGATCGCATAACGATAGTTCCGTACGTGGCGCCACCTTGTGAATGATATAGACTTGTGTCGCAGCCCAAAATCGCCAAAAATCCATAAAACCCCCTATTTTGGCGTTCAAGGTCATTCAAGGTCATTGAGTTCGGCGCCAGTCGAGAGCCAGTGTATGACTTCCTATTAGTGATTAATAATAACCTAGGCCCTATCTCGCACCGTTACTGAGATACAGCGACTTACTGGCCTAAAATCGCAAATTTTGCTCACCCCCCTCTCATTTAGTGCCCTCGTTCGGGGTGACCTCCCCCCCTTCGAATTTATCCAAAAGCTTTACGGTTCCTGAAACTAGAGTCTTCCAGGCAGCCGACGGTGTAGATTTGGTGATTCTAGCTTGCACCGTTTTTGACTGATCCACCCGTGTGACAGATGGACGGACAGACAGACAGACGGACAGAACTGCGATGGCTAAAACGCGCTGAAAGCAGTAGCTGCTTTCGCGCGTAATAAAAACAGACGTAATAAAAACAGACATAGCAAAAACTGTAAGCCTACTGATAAAATCATAACAGTCTGATCAGATGCGTATAAAGTTGGACAGTATGGAGTGCAAAAACGCACGACATTTTAAACACGTTTTATACGAAAATGAATGAAGTAAGTTACCAAAAGTAGTTTCGCGTCTGTAGTGGTCACACGGCTGCGAAGATCATTAACTTAACATTACGTTTGTTCTATTACTTAACTTGTTATAGCCCAGTAACCTTTTGTTATTTCTTTACAAGTGCATCTCTTTCTCTTAAAGCGCGCACAGGGCGACGTAACTGAACGGAACTGAACTAACCAATGAGCGAACAGTATTACAGGTCGCTGATTGGTTAGTTCAGTTCAGTTCAGTTGCTCTGTAGACATCTTTACAACTCTCCACAATAAGCAGAAAAGCCAGTTACCAGAACCGCAAATTTATAGATCCAGGGCTACGAAAAAGAGAAAACTTGGTCATTTCAGTTAAACTCTGTTTTGCGCTAAAGGCTCCAGACTTAATTAATCGAGCCATGTTCCACCCAATCAATCCTCGTTGTACGAAAAGTAGAGTCATCATACCAATCGTTGCAATACATATAACCGTCATACGGCTCAAACAAGTGAAGCAAATAAACAAAGTACTTGTCCGCAAAATACTGACAAAATATCGTCAAACGACGCGATCTGTATGCCAAACATTAGCTAGGTGTCGCCACATCATCTCGGCGAGACTACTGCTGAGTAGACATTGCAAAGATATTGGTAAAAAGTTGACATCCTTGCAAAAAGAAGAAATATGTGTATTCTTCATTAAGGCCTGTACGAAGCGACCAAATATGAGGTTGAACTCAAATGAACTCGATTGCAATTATTGGCCTATGTCAGTGCTGCAGTGCAGTCCATTTCGTTCGCTCAGTACGCGCCTTTAAAAAGTAGGCCTAGTTTGTGTGGTAGTCTCCTAAGCCGCAATGACCAGGACGTCATCTAGCGTATATTTCGCACATCGATCGTTCGATCCCACTGGACTATGATTATGACTAATTTAAAAGAAGACTCAAAGACGCTGTGTCCACTGTCAATACATGCAGCGTGGTTGGTCGATAACGGCAAACAAACAGTCTCGCAGTTGTGTCATTTCAGTAAATCATTCGGGAGTCTCACTTCCCCGCAGGCCCGTCGAGAGCCACAGTGGAGCCCGGGGAAACATTCTCGCGGGGCCCCCAAACATTTTCACGGGACCCCTCTGGGAAGAAAATTTTTGAATTTTTCTTTTCAAAATGGTACATTCTGGCGTACTTTATTTCTGGTCGACGGTGGGCCCCCAAAC
>Ga0209367_1008985_pt1 | contig 13629 bp, 4 predicted proteins | sample WorMetLIZISLAND2_FD_187412 | JGI IMG/M metagenome (GOLD analysis project Ga0209367, IMG submission 187412) | Marine gutless worms symbiont microbial communities from Max Planck institute for Marine Microbiology, Germany - Olavius geniculatus... ... | reverse complement strand
GAAACCGAGGACGAGGCATCTCTTCTCAAGCCCCCGCCGCAGCAGGAAAAGCAGCAGCTGTCTGGGCCGTCGAACGGAAAGGAGGCAATGGGAGACCGGCATTCCCACGCTCAGGCCCAGACCCAGACAGCTTCAGTCTTTACCTCAACCAAGGAGGATCTCGAGCCAGGCCTCGTGCTTGCCACGGCCGCCCAGAAACCATCGACGAGCTCGTGTCCACCACTCATGGATCACCTACAGCCAACTGGAGACGGCGGCGCCATGCCAGGACCCCCCACCACTCTACCTGCACCCCTGCCAGATCAGCAGCAGCGCCCGCCACAGGTACTTGACAGCCACGTTCTTGCGTTCTGTAGTTTATAATACACGACAGGACGTATTTTGAACAGTATTGTAATTTAAATACTTGCTTTGAACAGTATTTTTGTTTAAATGCATGCTCAGAATTTTGTAGTGTATTTCGAATACTGTCAGCAGAGCTACAAGGATTTTGATGAAATGTATTTAGTAAATACATTGTGACGTGTATTTATCGAAATAGGCCTACTTTCCAGAAATGTAGGCCTATTTGCAAAAATATTGTGCAAAATACACAAATTTTGGGATGAGTCTCTAATTTAACATTGAGACATTCAGTCCTTCTAGTGATTCTGGGTAGCAACGAAAACTGGAAGTTGATTGACGGTAGATATAAAATCTAGGCCGCCGAAGCCACTGCCTGCTGTTTTTGAAGGGAAGTATGCATTTTGTATTTTTACATTAAAAATAGAAAATCTTTATTTAGCAAAATATTTTAAATACTTTAATAAGCTAGTATTAAAGAATAATGTTTTGAATACTCTCTTCAACTAGTATTTTGTCATGTAATTTAAATATTTAGCCCGGCCAGCGACGTGGTTGGTCACAAAATTTGAGGGAGCAAGAATTGGCAGTTTTCTGAGAGACAGCTAAAAATTTCCGTGCTTAAACGTTTAATTTTGCCCATAAATTTTTTTCCCTAATATGTTATACTTTTAGCCTTAGATTTTGTGTTTTTGGAAGAACATTTTCTGACAAGACAAAAATTAACGGAAAGTCTAAAGTCTATGGAAAGAGCAAGTGCTTAAGCGGAAGTAGTTTGCGTTGCGTCATGACGGCAGGTTGTCAGTTCATTCCCGGGCGGTTCGGAGGGCGATGGCATGGCGCCGCTGGTGGTCGGGGATGCCGAGGAGGCCCCTCCAGTGCTGTCGTCCTCACCACTGTGCGATGTGGCGGTCCGCGAAGGAGCTCGTCCGAAGCTGATGAGTGTCTTCCACCGCTCCACGCCGGGTGACGCCGACGGCAGCACGAAACTCCCGGCCGTCGACTGACCACAGCAGTCACGTGACCCGTCACGTGGTCGGTCGGTCCACACGTCACCTCGTGGTGCAACTTTGACTTCATCGAATAATCGCTTGACGTCTCGGCAACCGCTGCTGCCTTCTTCTTATCACTGGCGAGCTGTTTGCCGTGGTGAGTGGCGACATCTAACGGCGAACGGACGGAAGTCGTTACGAGGAAGGGCGCAGCGCTTGCCGAAACGTCAGCGGTTTAGTAGGTAAATGTTGTAACTTGATGAGATATTATATACTACTTTATTGGCGGTTGCCTCCTGTTGAGAGTTCTGAGTTCTAACGCGTTATGTTCAAGGTGACTATACTTAGCTGGATTGCCTACCTGGATTATCTCAGCGGCCGGCGTTGTATGTTAAAAAAGTTGGGAGCGCGTGAAGTTACAATTTTTCGACCGACAACTACAAATTTTTGACATACCATAGGAGATATAAATGTTTCAATTTTTCCAAAGATTTCAACTTTTCCAAATTCCCTGAATTTCTTTCATTGATTAATTTTCAGCCCTAGATTTTGTATTTTTGTGGAAGAAAATGTCTGGATAAAAATGGCATTTTCCGACGGGCAAAAATTTAGGGTGGGGGCAGACTTGGGCAGTTGTCTCCTTAGCACGACGCCACGGTGGTACTTGGAAATGTAAGGAAATTTTGTGAACAAATTTCGGCGATGTGTCAGGAAATTGTACAAAAAATTGCCGTGGAAAAATCTTCATTTTTGAAAAAAATTGCTCAGAAAAAAACTGTTAACTGTTCACTTTATATTTGAAGCAACTACAGTTTGTTATTATGCGGCCGTCCTGACAGGTCGCATTGCGGTTTTTGCACGTCTGTCCGTTCGTCTTTTTGTTCTGTGCGGGCTTCTAATTCGAGATCAAAAAGGCGTTCAAAAATTTAAACTGGTGTGAACGGTTATCAGGGCAGGAGTAATCGGTGCGCCAATTTTTAGTTCAGATTATCAGATCACGTGAAGGTAATGCTTAAGGTTAGAATTTAGAGTCACACATCGCAGTGTAGGCTATACCTACAGAAGTTACTGTAGGCTGGGCCGGGTTAGTACTTTGATGGGTGACTGCTTGCAGCCAGGTAAACCATCTCGGTATGTAACCAGCCGCCTAGGTCAACTCAGCCTTTTATCCCTCGGGGGTAGGTAAATCGAGTACCGGCTTATCTGGCTGGGATTAAGGCAAGGCGCGTTCACCTGTGTCGGGTGGCAGGTAACACTGTGTGATCCCATATGGCAGGTGACGCTCAGTAGCTCTGTGAGGTTCTTAATCTTATTAAGAACGATACATCACCTTTACTTTTATTTAGATAGGCGGACAGACGTGCATAGTATGTCGCTATACGTCACTGAGTTGCTATCTTCGCTTGTTAATACTGATAAATATAATATCGGGGATAGTAATTTTAAAAAATTTTTGTAGCACATTGCATTGCGCTGCTTTACTGCTAGGTTCTATTGCTGTGTATTGCATTGGTAAAGACAACGTGGCGTAGATCGAGCATCTTACTAAGTATCAGAGAAATGTCCGGGGATTTCAGATTTCCCCGTGCTGGAAAGTGGAAGTGGTTATCCTGCAATGGATGTTACGTGTTCTACACAGCTTTTATTGATAAAAGATTCTGCGTTTCGATTGCTGTTCCTTTCATTATTTTCAAAGGTTGACAGTCAGTCTATGTCCGAGTATTGGTAGTACAGAAAAATATGGCCAGCGAATTTGACCAATTCGACCAGTTAAAGCTTGCATAACAGACTGTAAGAATTACATTTTAAAGGTCGCGCCCGTGAATTCTGCATACATAATGAAGTTTGCAGTTTTATTTGGGTGTCGGTGTATCGTCACTCAAATTAGGTAAAGGTAAGGGTTAGGGTTAGGCTTATGCTTAGGCTTGGGAGAAATGTTAATGAAAGTTGACGCTTTTGTTGGCGTAACAATAGCTGGCTAGCGACCATGTTTACACTACATTTTATTTCGCTAGGTGGCATCACTGCAGTCAGTCTATCACTCGCCTACTGGGTTTAGGATTTGGGGTAAGGGTTATTTATATGGTTAGTGTCAGTTGTTGAAATGTGTAAAGAAATGTTGACAAGGAGGAAAGCTTCCGCACCGCTCTCGCAGCAATGGATAAAGAAGTTTCCAAGTTCGGTCTTCGGGTCTCTTGGACCAAGATAAGCTCCAGAATCTCGGTACGGGATCGACACCATCGCCAATAATAGTGGATGGTAACACTGTTGATTCAGTAGAAGAGTTGACATATACTTGGGCAGCATACAGTCGAGTTCCAGCAACTCCGGACCGGAATACATTCGGCTCATTGGACTTGCGGCTAGCGCAATGAAAAGACTTGACTGTATTTGGAGTCAGAGCAAGCTCAGTATTGCCACGAAACTCAGAATATACTCCACGTGCGTGTTATCCATACTACTCTATAACTTCGAGACCTGGACTCTCAGACAAGCTGATTGGAAAAGATTGGATTCTTTTCATCTACGGTGCCAACGACGCATCCTGCACACCAGCTGGCACGATTTCATGTCTAACGATGAGGTTTTGCGTCGTTCTGGCCTGTTCGACGTCTCCTACATCGTTCGTAAACGAAGATTGGGTCTCTTTGGTCACGTCGCCAGACTTCGAAGTGATGCATCAGCAAACCAGATTCTCTGAATCTGTGCCAAGACGAGGGATGGTGACCGGCCTTCGTAGGAGTGGAGACATGCTAGCGGTCGTCCACCCACCACCTGGATCCACCAGATCTGCCGTGACACGGGTGTTACAGCGACGGAGGCCCTGGAGCTAGCGGAGGATAAACCGTTCTGGCGAACGATCGCAACGGCGGGACGCTTTGGCTGATCGCTTCGCGTCTGATGATGACGATGATAATGTAAAGAAATGTTAACATCTTAAAACAAGTAATTTGAGCTAACAAGACGCGCGACAGCCGATAAGCCTAGCATTTCCCGTCAGCAGATTGTCTAAGTCTAGGCTATCTCCAGCTATTTTGTCGAAATTTACTCTTGAAGTGCGCGTCGTAGCCGAAAATCGAAAAAAAATCACTAAAATCCTAAATTTTACGGTTTAAGGTCGGCTATTTCTGGTGCTTACGGCGCAATTTGCTCTTGCAATGTGTCGCACTCGCAGGCCGAAATCGCTGAAACAAATTAATAAAACCCATATTCTAGTGTTCAACGTCATCCAAAGTCATTGCTTTCCGTCGCAATCGAAAGAGAGTGTAAGATTTTTTTATTAGTGATTGATAGTAATCTTGGCCCTATCTCGCACAGTTTCTGAAATATGGCGACCTATTGGCTAACAAGCGCAAATTTTCGCAATTCTCTCATTTAGTGCTCTCGCTCAGGGTGACCCCTTTCGAGTTGATGGAAAAGCTTTACGGATAGTCGGATACTGACATTAGAGTCTTCCAGGCCCTGAAAATTTGGTGATCCTAGCTTGCACCGTTTTTGACTGATCCATCCATGTGACGGACGGACGGACGGATAAACGGACGGACGGACAGAATTGTGATGGCATATACGCGTTATAGCATTACATGCTGTGGCGCGCCAAAATGCTGCTACATTTTAGTGTGCAAATTTAAGGATATTTTACACGTTATGCGACGATATGCCTACTTCGACACCCATGTAAAACCGCCAAATAATTTATAACTCGGTCGCAACCAATAAGGAAACCAATAAGAAAAGTTCGTAGTTAACTTTTGATTCAGACCTTCATTCAATCCATTCATGCATCTCTCTTAAGTCATGTCGTGCTTTAGGGATAGTGCATGTCGGTTAATCGAGCCATGTTTTGTAAAAATGCGGTGGGTGAGCCACAGTGAATAAATCCGGACTTTCCCCTTCCCCTCTTCCGATAAGTCAGGTGTCGTGGTACGCCCACACAGAAAACGAACGCAATACCGGTTATTATGCACAACATCTATATTATGATCAGATTCAGAATAGGTGCTCGGTCTGCCGACACAGACTGGGTCCACTTAACACAGCGCAGCGAGTACGACTGAACGTGACTTCCGCTATCGACGAGACAGTTCTCAAGCTCCACTCCACTCATTGCGATTTATTGGCAGCAAGTTGTGAAAAAATTACAGCACGATCAAAAGCCTGCAACTGGTAGGCGTTCTGCGTCAAGATGTTGAACTGACACGGTTTAGTTATTGACGAACTGACCAACGGGCGAGCAGGGCAAGTCCATTGGTAATTGGCTAACGCGTACGTGCGCCTAAGCCAGCTTACGTGCGTCACTTAAGCCACCGACGCCGTTAGACAATGCCTACTGTAATGCATTACTGCTTGCCCATTGACCAGTTCGTCAAAAACTAAACCATGTCAGTTCAGTTCAGTTACATCGCTCTGTACGCGCCTTGACACTAGACATATGACGGCTGTCGGTTCGGAGACAAAGCATAAAAATGTTCAGACAGGCTACACATCAGTGTAAAATAGTTTTAGTGTTAATGTGTTAAAATTACATCACAACTCACAAATGCGACAATAACAGTCATGCGTCAGATATAATGTGATCCGAACAATAATTTGCGAGACGAATTAGAACAGTCCACACTGATTCGGCTAGTTGGCGTTTGTAGTTTTAGACAACTAAAACAACGTTTGTAGTGGTAGTATAAATTAGTTGATTGACTTAGATACACTGTGAAGTGCAAGGAGCAGAATGTTGCAAATTTTTGACAGAAGAGACTATGGCGCTCACAATTTTAATTTTGTCGTTGAATTATCACCAAAATGGGGACTTTCATAGTCAAATTATGTATTTTTGAAACAGAATTTTCTTTTTAAAAAATTTCCGACAGGTTAATAATTAGGGAAGGAACAATTGCGCTCTTTCTGCCAAGACGCCACTGGAGAGCGGTATGATACTAACACTGTAACAATTAACTGAAAAAGTATGATTGTATATTCTTGTCTGAGGACGATTAAAGCTCAGCCGAATATTTCGTGATGGCTTTCCCGACGTTCGATCGACGTTGCGCGGCGCTAAGCGCAATCCAGTCGGGCCGACCTGGCGCTTAGTTTGACCGGAAATGCCGGGATACAAACGACGAATCAAAAGCCGACCGATACTCCAGTAATCCCAGTAAATTGTAGATGGCAACATAGACAACTAATACCCCGTTTACACGATCGAGCAAATATCGAGCAAACGTACAGCAAACGTCGAGCAGACATGGAGCAAACATCAAGCAGGGAGCAGGCCTGATGGAACCCCGCCTCCTGGCTCAAATGTAGGCCTAGGCTTAGCCCACAGCTGATAACGTGTTATATAAGCCTTTCAATTACAATTCGCCAGCCCTTCTAATTAGCATGCTAATTACCATAGCTCGTCGAGCTAGCTGGATGTTCCGTTTACACGATCGAGCAGACGTCGAGCAAACGTCGAGCAATTAGCACGTGTATTTTGATACATCTGCTCGACGTTTGCGCGATGTTTGTTCGATCGTGTAAACGGGGTATAAGGGTCCAGTTGTAATTTATCCCATTCTTCCTTCGTTTTTTTCTTTTGTTTTTTTCCTTTATTTTTTCTTGCAGGTAAAATTAAGGTTTTTTTCGAAAATGTTGTCGCTCTGCTTTTGCTGCAGGAACTCGATGCTGGAAGTCAGCTTTTTACCGCTATCAACGATTTTTTTGCACAAAATGCTAATTGTTTCACACTGCCAATAAATATTTTTCCTGCTAAAACTCCTCACAACCAATAGCTTACATACACCACACAATACGTAAAATTTCTATTCGCCAAAATGTGAGCAAAGTTTGTTCAGGGTTTCATTCTTTAAACAAGTGTTAGTTCAGATATGCGCAGTAGACCTATTCGATTCGTAGGACTGCATTTTTTCTGCTGCGTCGTCTGCAATTTTCTCCACTGCTTTAACACAAGATACTGCGACATTCAATTAACTAGTCAGTCGATCATTCACATCTGTCGAACGCCCAAAATTAGAACGGCATGCCTATTACCCTTAACAAACACTGACATCACGTATGAGTGGATTTACCGAGTTGGACATACATGTAGGTCACTTTTAACTGACCCGACTCAACCCGAACCACCAGCTGATGGACACAATCCGACCCGACCTGACCCAACCCGTGGATAAACCCGACCCATGTCCAACTTTGGAGTGAAAGATGGGTGGGTTTTTAACTCGTCCTGGAGATGTTCGACTCCCGGACTCCCGGCCCACTCAAGCGGCTACTTCTTGAACAATTCCAGCAACTGATGGAGCGCCAGCGGCCGAGAGTTGCAGGCGTCTGTCTGACACGTGGCCATACAGACGTGGACCGGTGCACCGGTCTCTCGCTGCCGTCCCATGATGCACTGCGGCCTCGGCATGTGACCCACCGGACTGCACGTCCGCGTGAACGTCCGCTGCTTACCTGCAACCAAAACGACAATCCGTTCGTTGAGTCCCAGACTCCACCCACTTCCACTTGTCGTGGATTTGTCGGCGTACAACAATTTGTACCATAGATCCACGACATGTCGAAAGTCTACAGCAAATGCACATCGAGTTGTACGAGTACAACACAAGCAGGGATGGAAATTGATCAGTGGGTCATGGCACAGATGTAAAAAAAAACATTTTTATGTTTTTTATAAAAGTTTAAAAAACACGTTTGTAAAATGTTAAAAATTTTCATGTTTTAAAATGTTTTTTAATGTTTTTATTATTATTTTAAAAATATCTTGTGTGCTTTTAATGTTGTGTTTTTGTTCTTGTTAAAACATAAACGTACAAAATTACAAATATGATTAATTTCTCATGGGCAAATTTTTCATGCGTTCACCTGGTGTGACCGGGCCCTAAAAAGTGACGTCGTGGGCTAAAAATAAAAAGGGCAAAAAGTTGCATTTTTTCGCCAGTCAGCTGCAATTTTCCACCAAAAAGTTGTGGGTGCGCAAAATTGTACTTTCATTCTCCGCAAATTTTCGCCATTATAAAACTTCAGCGCCATAGCATTTTGGCATAAAATTTCTTGATAGCCCTTAATTCAAGCGGAGTAGAGAGAAGGCGAGGCGAAAGAGCGACTGCGACATTACAGTTTTGCAATAGATTGTTTAACGGTTTTGTGATTCAGCAACTTACTGAATCTTATCATCGATCCACACTGTAAGAATCCTCGCAACTTGAGAGGTTTAAAGCTGACGGCTAAGCTTAAACATAGCCTACTTAAAAAGAAAAGACGCATACACTTTCGTGCGATCGTACTAGCACTGGAATAGATTATTTGCCAACTAAGACGTGGCGTCAAGTAACCGGATATATCTCAATAAATAAATAAATGAAAGAATAAGCTTACGTATATTTCTACAGAGCAAATTAATGGCACAAACAGTGATTTAGAGAAAAATATAGGCCTAACGTTTAGCGTCGTGTACTTACTTACTCGTACTTTCGATTTCTGCAGTCTGGTCATTAAGTCGCAACCGCTGCGCAGCAAAGCATTAATTAAGCAAAACAAAATCCATGCGTAAAGTAAGATGTACGTCGGATATACTTTTAATTACAGTAATTATCGCGAAGTACAAGTGGGTTAATTGATCCGGAGCTAAATCAGGTATGGTCTAATGACATGCACTGTTTTTGCACAGATGCACAGTCACGTCTATATACAAATATGCACGCCTACGTACGCTTCGCAGTCTACATCTATAGTGGCTGTTCACATAGGCTAACTTAAATCTGAACATAAAATTCAATCCTATTTCTTTCGTGCACGTGGTACTAAATTACAGAATATCTTAAATTGTTGACTAAAGCCTTCCTTATAAATTCTGTTAATTTTACGGTATTTTTTAAGTGTTTTTAAATTGCTCGTTTATTTTTCTTGTGTTCTGTATTGCTAAGGCTTACCGGCGGCTGTCAGTGTTGTTTTAACTTTGTCGTTCCTGTTCATTACTTGTGACCTTGAAAATGTCATGTTCTGTGTCTATGAACGAAATAAATGATGATGATAATGACGATGATAACTTCTAGAGTGTTTACACCATCCAGCAAACGTCCAGCTCCATTATAACATATGGCAGCAAACGTCCAGCATTACATTTGCTGGAAGTTTGCTCGACGTTTGCTGGATCGTGTAAACACCACATTAGGCTAACTGGCCGAACCTGCCGACTTTTTGTGGCGATCGTTCCCACAGAAAAACAAATCTACAGGGTGCTCAAAAATAGCACCATTTTTCATGCATTTTCAAAAATTCTTTTGCCTTCAAAAAGTCAAATGGTTAAAGGTTAAGGTGTCATGACTCCAGACTAACACCCCAGGGAAGATTATTGCAAATTGCAGAAAATGACAGATTTCGTTTCAATCACCATGACTGCATGTTTCCTTTGATACACTACATTTACGCGCAATGAGAAAAACAGACAGAGCATAATTTATCAGACATGACATGTTGGTTGTTACATGTAATTTTGTCGCGTCATCAAAGGCAGCTCCGCGTCTTATTCAGCCGGAGCGCCGGGTAGCTAGATGGCTCACGAGATCGAGCAAAGCTCAGTCGAATTTCCCCAGAAGTGGAAATCGGCGTTCCCATGTAGGCCTAACCCGACGACTTTAATAATGACATCGACAGTTTAACCATAATTTTAAAAAAAAGTAAAAATGCATGTTCGTTGGCTGTTTGTTATAAACGGATGTACGGTTTATCTTCGTTTATTGCAGCGCGTATCGGCGCCGTCTGTATTTATCCCACGAAATATCCAAAGCAGTCATACACCTGACAGTTGGCAAACGACCGCGAAAAATATCGTCAAACATTTTCCATGCCGCACAATACTAATTTGAGTTGGACATCGAGGGACCGGAAGAGTGAGGCTTTACAGCGTGTCATGCTATCTAGCGCGTAGCCCATAATTACGTGACGGTTGGCTGCACATTTCAGTAATTGCAGTTCAATTTCGCCAGCTTCTTGTAGCGTGCACAGCAAGCTAACCTTAACAGGCCGGTGTCCAGTCCACTAGCACGATGATACGTCAAACCAGCTATTTTTTCGAGACGATTCGACATGATGCCAAATTTATATGCATATTTATTTACCATGCAGAAAACCAAAAACGTATCAAGTTTATTCACTTTAACGACAGTAAAAGAACCTTCGAAAGTTATTATTAGGGTTACGACTTAATTAGGACTGCAAGCAACATAACGTTAATATTTCTTGGTCAAGTAAAAATAGTTCAGCACGAGTTTATTTAACGACGTAACTTGGAGCAATGGCGCTGCGTTTGGCCAACGTTGATGCTGGCTCATCAGCCAAAAGTCAAAACACTTTTATCAAATATTAACAAAATGATAACAGGCATAATATGCCAAACAGTTTCAATGTGACATCTGCATTATGCGCTATAGCTTACTGTATGTAAAAAAGTGCACAGCGAACTAACAATATAGCACAGAAAAAGTTGAGTAGGCCCATATTATTAGCGACTAAAAAGTGTACAACATAATTGCGCGATAACGTTGACGTATTTGTTGGGCAAAACTAAACACAGTAATAACCGGGCACCGAAAACAACGGAAATATTTTTTTCTGCGGTCTGCTTACGTCGGCAGTGATAGCAAGTTGAAGACGCAAAGTTAATGGAGCTACCGTAGACCTTAAACCAAAGATATGTACATGGCAACAAATTAACACCCAGAAATTGTATTCTTTTTATGACAATCTAAACGTTCGACAACTGGACGGATGACCGCATATTATGTCAGCACTCGGCACCGTTTTTTGTATAACAAGCTGAGATGTTCTATGGCATGCGTGATAAGCGGCGGTCCTGCTTACAAACCGCTCAAAATATCGTGATATTTGCATAGGACAGTTCTACATCGAAACTTCGAAAGCTTAGCGTTGTCGGGTGCGATTATCATAATTATACGCACTAACTCCGTGCGAAAATGTACTTGTATGTGTCTCTTTATGTTGTTTTTGTGCTTTGGTGAATTTTCTCTTGCTTATTCTGTTAGTATCTCTGCAGTTGACTGCTTGGAAAGACCTATACCCGGCCGACATCTTCAGGCCGTGTTAGACGACAGAGTTTCCGTTAACGGTCGCCGCCGACAAAAATCTGCAGCCACGCCGTCAACGAAAACAAGGTCGAGCATGACACTGCTTTATGTGTCCGAACCTTTAACAATGCCCGAAGTCGACGCTGTAGACACTACTTTAGCAGTCCGCAGCCGTTTATCTACGAAACTGCACAACAAAAATGTCTCTTATGTCCGTCTGTATTTTCGATTTTTTTATCTGCTGAACAAAATTAATTAAATGAACTAATTTCTTGAGAGTTAAGTATCGACATTTAATTTGTCAATCGCTGCCACCCCTATTCGCTTATGACATATGCTAAATAACGAATGTATAAACGAACAAACGAATGTAACGCGTTTTTAGCTGACCATACTTAAGTAACGGTCGAGCTTATTTTACGTTACTGTTATCGTTTGTCTGTCCGTCCGTCCGTCTACCCGTTTGTCTGTTACGGATGTATTACGGCTAAACGGTGCGAGGTAGGGCCTAGGTTGCGATTGATCACAACAGCAATTCGCATATTGGCTTTCAAATAACATGAAAAACTTAGATGACCCTTGAAAGGTGATAACTCACTATAAATGCACAAAACATCAGTTTATACACTTGTTAACGGCAATATTAAAGAACTCGCACATCGAAAACAGCAAAAATCACAAAAGATGATATTGCCCGCATCACACTGGCTGTGTGTCAATGTTATTTTCTGTTGAAAATTTCCACCAAACCGCTGAAGTTAGCGACACAGTTACTAGTAACAGCCTAGAAACTCGTCATCGCCCTATCCAACAATACCATTGCCGACTCCTTACGACGTACCGTTTAGCCGCAATACATACGTTACAGACAAACAGACAACAGACAGACACAATCTTGTGTTATAAGCCATACGGTCGGCCAAAAACATTGCGGCAAGTGAAAAAATGTACGAAAATGTGCGTACTTTTGGGTGGTAATTTCTGTCGGATTTTTATGCATTGAGAATAGAAACGTAAAAAGCTAAAACTTGAAAACCTAAAACCTGAAAGTAAGTTGCTTGGAGGCCTCGTCATTCTTGAGGTCGCTGCTGCTCTGCACTGTTGGGTGGCATGCAAGAGCGGAATAAATAAACAGCGCGAAACATTCATACAGTCAGATGAAGGTGGCACACATCCTGTTATTAACGTCGCATACAGGCAGTAACTAAAAGGTATGCTCTAGTAGAGCGGGAAAACGGGGGACGACGCCGCCACTTTCTCCAGGAAGAGAACGCAATATTGTGCAAAAATACATGTGAAAGAAAACCCACACTTTTATCCTACATACGCATATGTAGGCCTATAAGTCTGTTCCCTGTCTCTATGTTTATAGTAGCTTTTGTATGTTAACTTTGCAATAATTCCTTCAGCTCGAAAAGTTGCAAATTTAAAATAATTTTTAGTCCGCCCGAAAGCGATAGCTTGCGGAGCGGACTTAAGTTTTACCCCTGATGTTTTTTCCGCGCGAGATCTCCGAGATGCGTGGGCCGACCGGCGTGAAATTTTGCACGATGGTCAGTACTAGGCACTATTTTATAATGCCGGTCCAAAATTTTGGGTTGGCACACCCCCAAAAAATTTCAGGTTCCAAAAACATGCAAAATTTAGCCCGATTTCGGACGACTTCGAAGTTCGGCGGCGAATATCTTCGAAACGGATGAAGATATTCAAAATCAAATAGTCATTCCGTCTATGGCGATTCGTCCTGCGTTAGGCGAAACAAGTACGGCGAAGTTTGGTCCAGTGACCTTGGAGATTTAGATTCTTAATGGTACCCACCGAAAGCGCATATTTCGGAAGACCATATTTCGGCCCCTAGGGGGTGCTGCGCCCCCAAATTTTTACACGCGCTAGAGAATGACCAAGTCTTACTAGCGCATCCCCCATCGGGGACGGGGGCCCCCTTACAACTTTTTTCAAAGGGGGTCAAAAATTGGCTTAAAATGCAATAAAGGAGCGCTTACAACTTCGGAGTTAGTTGGTGTAGCCCGACGAAACTTTGGCACTTGACGCGTCTCTAGGTTGGGGTGTTAACGCAAGTACGAAATTTGGGGGCACCGTCCCCCTTAAAATTTGGGAGGGCAAAAAACGTCCAAAATTTAGTACGTTTTACGACAACTTTCGACTTTGAGCGCAAATATCTCTGGAACCGATGAAGATAGCGACAAAATCTAAAC
>Ga0209367_1008984_pt1 | contig 13630 bp, 6 predicted proteins | sample WorMetLIZISLAND2_FD_187412 | JGI IMG/M metagenome (GOLD analysis project Ga0209367, IMG submission 187412) | Marine gutless worms symbiont microbial communities from Max Planck institute for Marine Microbiology, Germany - Olavius geniculatus... ... | reverse complement strand
ACGAATGCCTGATGAAACAGATGCAAAACAGATCTTAACAGCTTCCCCCGCAGGAAACTGGACGAGACCACTGGGACGTCCTCGTATTACATGGATGAAAACCATTCAGCAGGATCTGAAATCCAGCAACCTTAATATGGACGACACAGTTGACCTGGCTCAGAACCGTCCACTCTGGAAATTGATGTCTACATTTGGCGCTACGCACTCTTAGTGGTGCTTGCCAGAATGATGATGATGATGTCGGTGGGTTGTTGAACCCTACTTACTCACTCTCACTGAGACAATAAACAATAGATTTTGGCACTTTCGAGAGCTTGTGCGGTAGTGAAACTTGACAATTGCAGATATTTGCAAGATTACGTATCAGAAGTTTCGTTAGTTGTATTTGACATTGGTTACGTTCCATGACGTGGAGCTTTTTAGTTTCAGTTAGTATTACCAGGGTGAATGACAGTGTTAGTCAACTTAGTGAACTTAACCATGGAATGGTGTGATTTGTTGTGTGATTTGTTTTATTACCTCCTCCAAGGAGGTAATGTTTTTGCCAGACTTTGTCTGTCTGTCTGTGCGTCAGCAAGATAACTCAAAAAGTTATGGACGGATCTTTCTGAAATTTTGAGGGTATGTCGGGAATGGCACAAACTACCGGTGATTCAATTTTGGGGGTGATCCGGAAGGAATCCTGGATTCTGGATCACTTTGAAATTTTCGTTACCATTGCTTTCAATGGGGCATAAGAGAAACCGCTGCAAAACCGAAGATGGTGTTGCCACCTGGTGAACAATATTGCCTTGGCGGAGGTGTGCGGGCTCTGACTGCTTTCTAGTTTTATTTTTTTGTTTCTGTTTTAACTTCATTCTGCTGTTATATCGTCTGTCTGTGATCGGAAGTTTTACAGTAGGCAGTGGCATCTCAGCAGAGGGGAAGTAAGGCAACTGCCCCTTCCCCAAATTTTGGTTTGTTTTCTTTTCAAAATAAGAAAATGTGGGGCTGGAAATTTTTCTTTTGGGGATGTGAGGGGCAGAATTAAAATTTTTGAAGCCCATATTTTTTCTGTCAGAAATTTGCAGTTATCGGGAAAATGCATTATTCCGCCCCAACTTTTTAAGACCATGATGCTGCTAACGTTGCCTATTATTGTTTGACTCTATAAGGTAAATTTTCTGTCGTTTTTTTATCAGAGTGAATGTTCTCGTCATTGGCTGATACTTTATTACTGCATTTTAGTTTTTAGCACTCTGTACGTTTGCTGACAAATATGTATTTTGTACATATATTAAGTTATCAGAAAGTGTTAATGAAACTGTTAGTGAATTGTGCTTATCTCATTCTTTGGTGTTAGTTTGGTTCAGTGATTATATTCGCTGGGAAGTGTGGTCTTACTTATCAAATACTGGAGGATTGCAGGTATATATGATGTTGTGCCGATGTGCCTGTCTAACAGACGATCTAAATATGTCTGATTGTCTGCATGATGTGAGGGAAAATTGTTGAAGCCGTTCTGTGCTGTATTCTGTTCCACAATTTAGCAGTTTTGCTTTAATTATTGTGAGGCCATCAAGGCCGTCTGTTTTAATAGGCTGTGTTAAGTATATTGCCCATCTGTCCTGTACTTGCTCTCAACTTGAAAACAAAAAGGCGTCGAAATGGCAAAAAATGGTCTGAATGTTCCCTGCTGCTAAATTTCCTACATCATCATCGAAATGTAACAGTTGTGCCAGTTTTTAGTTTGCCAGATCAGCATTGGAGTACCACATCTTTGGTTGGATGGTTACGGATTATGTAGGCACATGGTTGACATTTTTAGGTGCCATAGCACGAAGCCAGTTGCCTTTGAACATTTATACAATCAACTGCTGCATGCTTGCATGCTAGTAATTGGTATCATCGCGTAATCGTTTGTGTATAGCTTTGATGTTGTTTGTGCTTTGCAGTTGTCTTCTTAGGAGAATTGCAAAGACAATTGCGCCTGTTGCTACACATTTATCTGTAGTGTGGTCTGTCTGCCTATTGTTAGTTGTATGTCGTCTGTCACGTTCCTACACTTTGCTAAACTGTTTCACAGATTTACGTGCCATTTTGCCATTACCATAAAATATGCACAGTTATAATCGGCAGTTCTTACGGTTTTAGGTTTAGATCGTTTTGTTGTGTTTGTGTTTCATAAAGGTAAAACTTTCCATAAAGGTTAAACGTTTTGTTCCATTATTATGTGTATCTGCAATTTCACCTGAAAAGTCTGTTCTCGAAATGACCTATACTGTGTTGGGCGGGATGTTAAACCCTACTCACTCACTCACTCACAGTTACACATATTTGGTCCAGTGACACATGGTGTTGTGGGGTCTTGACTCTTGAGATTGTTTCGTGTTAGATGGGGTTTTGACCCTAAGGTCAAGGTGAGATTTGCGGTCAAAGCCATAATTAAAGCATGCCAAACTATCAGTTCTATGCTGCCACCTGGTGAATAAAAACGACCCGCCTTCTGCCAAATTACTTTGGTCCTTGTTCACAGAACCTCCTTTTTTCTGTAAACAAACCTTAGTTATTTGCGATGCATTGTTTTTGATCTACACTGTGTTTCAAAAAAACGGGCAACCTTTTTATTTCTTTCATAATTCACTTAAATGATGATCAATTTACACGAAATTTTTACCAGATGTATTTTGAATTAGCATTTCTTCAGCTACATCTGCTAAAAATTTCGTGTAAATTGATCATCATTTGAGTGAATTATGAAATAAATAAAAAGGGTGCCCGTTTTTTTGAAACACAGTGTAGTACTGACATAATGTATCGTCTGTGACTGAGTACATTGCAGTATGGCTAGATTTGTTAACTTTCAATCAAAGTGAAGCGATTCCAGAACATTTCATGATACTTTAGTTTTAGTTATATAATACGCAAACAAAATCAGAGGAGCGTACCCTTTTGAAAACAAGCAGCTTGCATTTTGATGACATCTTGTTTTAATGGGCCGTTTTCCACGAGTTTTAGCCACGCAATTGTTTACAGCTTCCTATAGCAGCATTGTATTGTGAACTTTTGTGTAATTATCATTAGTGTTCACATTTAAGACAAAAGTCGTATTGTGTTGGTATTTTGTTAATTTTTTTCAAAGCGATTTGATGAGTTGATCGTGACTGCAGTAGCTAATAAACAATAATGATAATAATGTGAGAGTACCGAAACAGGCCTGCAAAAATATTGCCCCAACAATTCACAAACATTCATACACGTTTAGCCATTTAGATTTACATTACATTTTGTAGTTTTCTTACAAGTGCCGTGGTTCAAGGTTAGGCCAAGTCCCAGTCAGATTAAGTTTGAAGCCGGGGAAAATGCAGCCAACAGTAGGCTTGGGATAGACAGGTCAGGAAAACTGGAAAAAGTCTGGGAATTTGTGTGGTCAGGGAAAGTCATGGACAACGATCTTAGATCATGCAGACTGCAGACATCTGTAATTTTTTGTGTCTCTAAATATTAAGAAGCAGGCAGTTTGCGATTTCCACTTAACGTCCAAAAGCTATGTTTTGATATAGTGTACCATGTCTGACATTTGTGCGATAGGGTTATATTCGATAAGGTCAGGGAAATTGTCATTCCATGATTGGAAAAGTCAGGGAGAAAACAGAGAATTTTGCTTCGGAAGGAATACATGTACTTTCTTACTGGATAGGAATACATTCTAATTCTGTGCGTTTGTTGACGGTCAGATAGTGTAGATTTCTGAGAACTGACATAGCTTAAGCAGTACTAAAGAGACTTAGGCATATACAGGGATGAAATCTTGTAGGGTTAAATTTTGTTTGGCAGATAGGCCTAGCGTTACGATTGCCGTGCAATGATGCAAGAAGTTTCTGGATTCAAGTGCATTTTGAATGCCCGCTATTCTTTAGTCTGCGAAGTGTCGGGGAACCGTTTTTTACGGAACAAAACTAATTTGTCCAGCGGTTTTTTTCAAGCAAGCACCTGCCGTGACGTCACTGACACCGTGGGAGCATCTGCAGCGCTCGTCACATCATTGACAGCTCAGTCAATGGCTGTTTCTGTTGTCGGACGACTTGCTATATGCAGTAGGATCATGTAGTCCCGAAAAACATGCGGGATACGAGTGGAAGTCAGTGTCGTGAGGCAACATCTTGCTCGAATTTTCGCCTGTTGTGCACTGCTTTGTTGGAAGAGTTAATATGTGCAGAAGTGCAATAGGCCTAAACTTCGAAATTATTGTGAGTTTGTAAATTTCTTAGATACAGAAACAGTTGTAAAATTAAATCACAACTGAGCAACATATAGCTAGAGAGACGGGAAATAAACTTATTCGCTTACACTAAACAATTATAACCTACTTAAATTCTACTTTCATGCCTTTCTGGTAAGTGGATTTGAGTAACATATGGGGCGCCCCTTGGGATGCGTTCCTTTCTGTAAAGGGGGGGCAGTACTCCCTCCCCGCCTTTGCCCCAATACACCCGTGGTGCTAAGTGCCGTTGGTGCGACGTGGCTGTTTTAACACCAACTAACAATTAACTGCTAGACGTGTTATCGTTATTGATAGTTGCCCGACACGCGATCGTGGACGACGACAGTTGCATCGTGGCAGAGGGTGGGGAATTAACTGCCCTGTTTTCTTAAATTTTAGCTACCGGAAAAATTCTTCTTGTCGGAAAATTGCATTTCAAAAATAGGATAAAAAAAATTTCGGCTGGATTTTGTGGCAAAACTAAATGTTCAGCAACCATATCTCCTCTGTCCAAACTTGCAGCTGTCTAAATTTCTAAAAGATTACAAATATAAAGGTAAAGTCCAGCACTTGCTATAGCGCTTCTTACATGAGACAAACTCCAAGACCAGAAGCGCTTTACCATCTTGTAAGTGGCAGCTGATCGGCATGAACTAATGATACCGCAGCGCAGTATGCAGCCATCAATTGCCCGTGTGAACGAACAAGTGGCCCGCGGTTTGCAGCTAGCAGACATACCACCGCCCCAATCAGCCATACTAGGCCTTCACCATGTAGCCCGTAAGCTACTACTCATTTCCCATCCCAGGAAGGGTAGGAGGCTGAGTTGGCCTGAGCACACAGTAGGTTATAGGGTGTTTACACCATCGAGCAAACATCAAGCTGGCTCAAGCAGGCCTATTGGAACCCCGCCCTTGGTTCAAATGTAGGCCTATGCTTCAGGCTATTAGCCCACAGCTGATCACGTGTTATATAGGCCTTCCAATTACAACCCGCCCGCTCTCCTAATTAGCATGCTAATTACCATAGAACGTCGAGCTAGCTGCTCAATGTTTGCTTGATCATGTAAACACCCTATTAGTAACTTGCTCAAGGTTGCTTGGAAATGACGGCAGTGAGAATCGAACCGCAACCTGAAAGTTACGAGTCGACACCAACCACCAGACCACTTGCACCGACACAGGCATGTAGGTGTGAACAACTTGCCCAAGGTTGTTACTTGATAATGCATCGGCTGGGCATTGAACCGTGGACCTTTCGGTCTCGTATCCAACGCCCTAACCGCTGAGCCACCAAGCCACCAACTTCCCCCCCAACCTTTTTGAACCAAGAGTCTATGACCCCGGTGGTGGGCGACCTGAATTTTCTCAATAATTAGGTACATGCAGGAAATTACCAGCAGCTTTTGCGCCAATAACAATCAATAATCTAATCTATAAGAAAGCATAAACCACGTCCTGTTGCGAAGATTCCGCAAAGTGAGCTGGCTCATTGCTGTGAAACGCAAATGCTGCAGGCATGAATTTTTCCGCGTAGACCTAGGTGATGTAACGTTTTCGACAAGCCGAAGGTGTCGTGTGACACGAAATTCAGAATGACGCAAATCGATTACAGCAATTAACTGACGGTCGACGCTCCGTGAACTTTTAACACTCGCTCACGCAACCGAGACATGTGTGATATGCGATCAGACTCCATTGTAGATGTTCTTCTTCAAATATTTACAAACATTAAACAGCCAGTGTTTTGACAACGACGGCAATTTGCAATACAACTAATTATGCAGGGCATACAAAAAAAATCGAAACGCCATAACATCGTCATTGATCGAACAGATTTTGTATTTTCTCCAAGCACAATATTATGTAAGCCCTACAAATTATTTGCTGATGGCACACAATTTTCAAGACCAATGCTACGTCACAGATGTCGAAGCTGTGTTATCCCGCCTGTCGGCTTGTGTCGACGACTTGAATTCACTTTGTTCATCTCTTTGCCTGCAGCACAACCCAGCAAAAAACTGAATTCATCTGGTTTGGTTTTAGATTCAACCTGGCCAAAGTATCTCCCGAATACCGTTTCTTTACTGTGGCATCTTCATCCATTCGTTGTGTCCACGCTGTGCGCAATCTTGGTGTTATGACTCAGAATTACCCACGAAGTCACAAATCAGTAAAACTGAAAGTGCTTGTTTTTTCCATTTGAGAAGGCTGCGATAACTGCGAGGTGTAGTTATGGGAGTGATAGTTGTAGGTGGAATATGAAATTGAAGGCACGAATTGAGTTAAAGATCGTCACCATGATGCACGCAATTCTTCATCAACGCGGTCCGGCATATCTCAGTAGGCCTAACAGTGGAGATTCTGGTGGCCAACAGCTGCATTCCTCTACGACAGTAAGCCTACTGTTGTCGTGAGGACACCGTGGACACGGAACCAGTTCGGGAAGCGCGCCTTCTCCGTCTGCGGTCCAAAAATCTGGAACCAGATTCCTTCCTACATCAGAAACATCGAACCGATCTCCGGCTTTTCGCAAAGCTCTCAAGACTTACGTGTTTGCTAACTGAGACGACATTGCAATGCAATGCGCTATCTGCCTGTTTGTAGATCGGGCACTATAACATTGATTGATTGACAGACTGATTGATTGATTGATTGGCTTTAATGGGCGATGAAATAAGCTTAATTGATGATATGACTGCGACAGTTATACACGTGTTTTAGTGCATATGATTTTTTTACTCGACGTTTACAAACGCTTTTAATTTTTTTCTAAAAAACGCATTTTTATATTATTTTTGTTCGACGACGTTATCTGCGATTTGCATTTTCAGCTCGTATTTGCACAAAAGATCGTGTCACTAAAAAGATTTTTTCCGGGTAATTATGCGGTCAAGATCACGAACAATTAATCAGGGTGGTGCCCCGTGAATTTTTAACTCGGTGAGATTGCCTCCCCCTCATAGTTCGGTGAGAGAGTTGGAAATCGGCAGATCGCGTGCGCGGGACATACATGTACATCAGAAGATGTCAGAGATGTTTGTCACCTAACGACATTTTCATTCATGCGGCGAACACACATTTGTCACTCACGTCTGTCTGTCTGTCTGTCATGCCCCCAACCTCCATCAGCGACAAAGATTGCAAGCTGGCTGACTGACTACACGTAGGCCTGCTGCGGCTAATGGTCTGCAGCACGCGATGTCTGCAAATTGTTAAGCCTACTGTGTTTTTTTTGGAAAAGTTAAAAACACTTAGCCGGAGTGGCACTGCGGTCCAATTCGGTAGGACAAAAAAGTACCGTGGAATTTCCAGTGGCATATTTGGAGTTTAGGGGAAGGCTGGAAGAGGGTCTGCGGGGGGGCTTAAGGTTAAAACTATCCCCAAAAACAGCGGAATTAAAATTTCTGGGAAAATTTCACGAAATTTTTGTGAATGTTTCAAACACGAAGTGTTCACATTTCACTGCCTATCTGTAGGCATTTTCTTAGGTGAGGGCAGATGCCGGATGACAATAGTTATGACAGTACCAATCAGACTGAACTTAACCCGAGCGATTTACGACGGTCTTACTCTACGTTACGATCGCCAGCGGCGGCGCCAGTCGGCGAAGCTTTCATGTACAGTTAGTTGCTCACTATACAGCCAAGAAACCTGCTCAGCCAGGGTCAAAGGTCAGGGCACATAACCAAGAAGTGTTCGCGTGATTATGATTTAGACTGCGATCGCAGAGCGTCACGTGGCGTGCCAGCTCACCGCGCCAACTTGACATTATAGCCTGCCCGCAGTCGCTGTTTAATTTCCATCTAGTGGCAAAATGCTGGCGATTCACAACCGCTGTGTATTGCCAGTATTTTGCAAATAGGTCTAGGTGGAAAAAGCGCGATTTGTTCTCTGACTTTGCGATAACGGCGAAAAGAGGTCAGTCCAAGATGATATTCTGCGGCCGTCGTAATAGGCCGCATTATGCTACGAGGAGAATGCCGTCCGTTCGTCCGTCTGTTACGAAAACAAAAAGACGTGGGAAGACCAACTAAAATCCGTGCGAGTGTTTTCTAGGTAGACATCGGTGGGAGAAACTGCAGCTCAAGATCACGATTACGTTTGTGCAGGTCTTACAGGCGGGCGGACGGCATCATGCCGACATACAGACCTATTTTTACTCCTCACGCGTTACGTTCCTAACGTAGCGAAGAGGAGTGTAAGATTAGTGTAATATTGAGGACCGACCGACCGACGACCGACCTCTGTTCTCGGAAGAGCCTTCCTTAAAGAACTTCAAACGGCCATATCTCCATAACTGTGCTAGATAGACGCATGATCACTATGGACCACAGATAGGAAGTCGACCCCCGGGAGTCGAATGGTCGCGTGACCGATGACGTCATTTGCGGTGTGAAAAAATGAACTAAAAAGCAGTTAAAAGAATACAGGAGAAAATAATGCGCGAGAAGAGTACATTAGATTGGTCACAATCTAAAATATTTCTTGTTTTAGCTTGAAAGACGGTTTAAACTGGATAATAAAAATTTGTGCATTTGTTTAGCAACTGCGTAGCTGATAACTGAACGTCATTGTTATGATAACTGAGCAAACTGTAACACGACAAAATACGTTCGAACCTCTATTTTGCTGTGGAACTGGTACTGGAAACACGATATTGTATTTAGTTGAACATAGGCCTATTGCGACTTCAGAGTAGGCCACAGCCACATAGGTGAAAGCCTGTGGTTACTTAGGCCTAAACTGCATAGCGAATGTTCTCAACATTTTCTCAACAAGCAGAGTTACATAAAAACAAGAAGCCCAGCTGTCGCTAAGATAGCCGACCGTATTGGTTGTCAGTGACCTTCAAAGTCATCCAAGGTCGATGATTCTCTCTCACCTAAAAGGCGCATGTTTCTTTCTAGTAACCTTAGCACGATCTCTCACCGTTTCAACTGAATTACTACCTAAAGCTTAGCCACAATACATCCGTTGCAGACTGACGGACGGACGGACAGACGACCACTCGTACCAATAGCTCGAGCGTAAGTACAGTCGGCTAAAAAAACAAAAGATGTCGCGGTATCTTGAGATCATACAGACGGGTCGTGTTTCGTGAAATTCGCGGGCTCTGAACGTTGTCATCACTCGATGAATTCGGTGAACTTTAGCGGCAACGAACGAGAGACCTATAGCAGCTGCAGAAGCTGACCTATAGCCTGTAAAAGAGAGAAACAGGTGTGAGGCGAATACAAATTTATAGTTGTGAGGTTCAGTGCTAGCCGGCATGGCGCGCTGCCATAATGCACTGTGCGGAGACGGCTGTTATAGGCCTACGTGTACTAGCTGCCGGCCGGAGTGACGAAAGATCAAACGATTTGCCGTGCCGCAATCTCTCATAACGCAGCCTATACCGGTACCGGAACATAGAGCCTATACTGATCGACCGTTGTGTATGTTCGCTCGGTCGCGTGGTTAATGTCGATGCCAACCGCTCATTAACCGCATTTCCGTTTGAGCCACGTGCACAGCTGCTCCACCTGTCCCGCTAACCTGTGTCTTGGGTTTCTATAGATATAACCGTATGACCACTGTGTATCAATTATGCTATCAGTAATATCCATAATTCAACAAAGCAAAGTAGGATCATAATAGATAAGTTAGCCTATTATTTTTTCTAAAATAAGAAGCCCAGCTGTCGTCAGGATAGCCGACTGTGCTGGTTGTCAGTGACTTTTACGATCATCCAAGGTTGATGATTTTCATCTCATCTGAAAGGGCGCATGCGATTTTCTATTAGTGATCAATAGCAACCTTGGCTCTAGGTCTATCTCTCGCCGTTTCCGAGATATGGCCACTTATAGTTTGAAACTTTTTATTAACAACTGTCGCTAAACCGTTGTAGATAGAGACACGATTACTATTGACAGCCAGCGCCAATCTGACTGTACCATCGCCGACTCCCTGTGACTTACCGTTTAGCCACAATACATCTGTGACGGACGACGGCAGACAGACGGACAGACGACAACCGTCCCAGAAGCTCGACCGTTACTTAACTACGGTCGGCACATATAACGCCATTCGCCATTGACCATGGCCACAACACTTTAATGAGAGCATGACATTGTGATTAGCTAATAAAAAGCTTTGATTCACCGTAAATTGTACCGGTATAGTACTATAGCAAAACCAGTTTCACAAACTAACGGCTATACGGGGGCTAGTGCATTGCGCTGTGTTGCTGTTTACGTCTCAGCTTTCGCTGGTAGTCTACTCATTGCGCCTACTCGCGGACGGATGGCCAGGCTGAGTGGACCGCAAAAGTAGGGCGGCGAATTTTCGTGTTTTGTAGGGGTGGGAAGATTTCTTCCATTTCTTCCGTCAGACCCTCGACTTCGCGCCTTGTCTCTGGACCTCAGTTGTTCCGCCGTCCAGATCAAGGGTTACGGAAGGTGGAGACCTTTGTACAGCTGACTGGGCTGCCTGGCCGGCCGGTGCACCAGACTGTGTTTGCAGGCTGCACGCAGCGGCTGTGCGATCGACGGCTCTGGTTAATGACGAAAAGCGCATTAGAGGTGTGTATACACGACAATGCGCTATACAAATTGACAACTTTTTTTAATTTTTTATCCTTCCTCGTCTTTTTCCTTTCTCGTGCATGGCCGTCGTATATGACATGTACTTTCGAAGCATACCGATTGACGCTGTCCACGTCTGTCTGGACAGATGTCTACGACAGCAGCTGCTGTATAGGCAGGACATTCTAGTAGGTTTTACGTAGCCCAACGCCTAATGTATTATTACTCGTACTTGACTGCATATATAAGACGCCTTTGCTATAGGCTAAGTAAAAACTGTCGTCCATCATAACCATCTGCGGTAAGCTTGTCTATCTGGAGTCCCAGTATGATCAAAGGCTGTCGTGTCTTACTGCGCTGTTGTGCGTTTTTAACTCCATTAGCGGTTATGCAAGAAAAACGCTATAGTGTTACTCAAATTCCCAATAGAGTACCGGTTGGTTGTTTTCAACCGCAACCAAGCACAAAGATATGAGATATGGTGCGCGTCGTCCGTGTCGGTGGATATAAAGATTAGGCATATTATTTTCGCAATTTCTGTGGTCTAGCTACGTCGCTGCCTGTATAAGTCTAAACGATATGCAAACCGCATATCGCAGACAGTGACGACTTATTAAATTGTAGGAAACTGGACCTACTCTGCGGCTGGATCAGCCACTGTAGGAAGCTGACTACGGACAATATTACTGCTAGCGATAGGTGCACTTAAAGAGTTGAAACTGGGACAACCGGAAATACATTGGGTCGCTGACGTAAGTAATATGGATGGTCGTCCACTGGGCCTGTATAGAAGATCCCTCCGAGATTTTTCCAGTTCACCTACGTCTCGGGGCTCGTCCACAGATAGTGGATTAGGGACTAATTTACGATAAAACTAACCCGATAAAATGAAACAATTTAGTAGATTTAGAAAAAATAGCCAAAAAGGAAATGAAATAATTTAGATAATTGATATTGACCAGAGATCCCTCAAAATTAAGTTTTCTAGCGCCGTTGCTTGAACTCGATATGTGATTACGAACTGCAGTAGGAAATATTGTCATATGATAGACCTAATCAGAAGCAAATCTCATTTGTTAGTAGAAAACTCCCGACTGTATCACGCAAGCACGAGAGCAGGGATTATCTGCTGTAGACCCAGCAATCGGTGGGGCATCTAAAGGGCTTATATATAGTGTGACACCATTTAGGCTTGATTCTGCTCAACTTTGCCCTCAGTTTGAGTTCATATATTGTGAAGGAATACGCAAGTGGTTTTTTACCAAAAGAGTGGCCGCTGTCGAACATTGGCGTAGCCAGATATTTGAGGGACCTTACTTTCCTTCCCCTCTTTACCACCCCCTTTTCTCTCCTTTCTTTTTCTTTCTTCTCCTTCCCTCACTTTTTCCCTCTCTCCTTCCTTCCCCTTTTCTACCCCCTTAGTTCCGGCTAGGGCGTCTGGGGAGCGCTGTGAGTTCCCCCTGCGGAATCTGGGGCGGAGCCCCAGCCGTAGTCGATTTTGATGCGAGTATAGCCTTAAAGATGCGATCTTGTGGCAACAATTTGAATTACGTTCTTAATTTTTAATATGTTTTAACAAAAATTTTAAATTGGGGGCCTGAGCCCCTGGGCTCCCCTTGTCTACGCCATTAATGTCATGGTGTAAATGTTAATGTCTTAAATGTGTTTAAAAAGTCCTTATCCTTCAAATAACTGGACAAAATAGGCTACACGTATGTAAGCGCGTGTAACTTATGGCTTGTAAAATTTCACGTTTGTTGAAGTTTCACTCTTTAATTTTATCCGTATTTACCAATTCGACTTTATGGATATTTTATTTTGCACTAAACCGCATGTGAGCGTTAATGCTGTTCCCCTTGAAACAAATACATAGGCTAAACGTAGTGCAAGTCTACAAATCAAAAAATGCTTTTCGTCGTCCGTCAGCCGTAGGCTCGCCTGTAGGCCTATACACAGAACGATGGTGCCGCCACTGCCGTCAAGGTGTATTATAGGCCTACCTGTACCTGAATTAAGCCGATAGAAGTGATTAATTTGAGCGATTGACTGGCGCCCCTGGGCAGATTAGCAGCAGTGACACGCAATGATATGATGTCAACAGATCGACGCACGGAACTGTAGCGATGTACATTGCACTAAACGTTTATAAACTTTTTTAAAAAATTTTACAGTTAAAAAAACTTTCTACTAACCTAACGCCAAACAGCTGAAATTAAATTGACGGTAATTTTATAGCAAATGTCAGCAATACAGTAACAGCGGATTTTGTACAGCTGTTGATATTTACTTACAGCTACCGGTATACTTTTACTTTCATACCATTCACAGCGATGTAGGATATTTTTGTCAAATATATGACAAAGTTATATAATCCTGAAGTAGACCTAATGGATTCAGTCATAACTCATGAGCTTACGTCAAGTGACAAAAAAGTCATGTTCATTCAGCGTTTACGAACTTCTTAAAAACCTTTTCTTGCCGTTTATTGGCCTACATTTCTGATACGGAAAAGCGCAGAGAACACACCATTTTCGGTAACCAACAAGATTTAATAACGTGTATGGTATAATCAAACTTGAAACGCATAATATCATTTACTTCGATACAACGAACGACATGGCTGATAAAACTATGACTGACGCAGACCCGTCGAGAGCCACAGCGGGAAACATTCTTGTGGGGCTCCCAAACATTTTCACTGGGCCCCTCTGGAGAAACATTTTTTTGAATTTTTCTTTTCAAAATGGTACATTCTGGCGTACTTTATAAATTTCTGGCCATCGGCGGCCCCCCCAAACGTCGCGGGGCCCGGGGTAGCT
>Ga0209367_1008982_pt1 | contig 13632 bp, 12 predicted proteins | sample WorMetLIZISLAND2_FD_187412 | JGI IMG/M metagenome (GOLD analysis project Ga0209367, IMG submission 187412) | Marine gutless worms symbiont microbial communities from Max Planck institute for Marine Microbiology, Germany - Olavius geniculatus... ... | reverse complement strand
TATATATACATATATATATATATATATACGCACTTTTACGTTAGGACTGACAAACCTCTTTCCTCCCTAGGATTATTAATTTTTTCTCTTCATTATTTTTTGATTTTTAAAGGCGCGCAGGCCGCAAGCGCAAAGGCACGCAGATGAAGCTCATTTGAGCAGTATTTGTAAGTAGGCCTACAGACCAGCAGCAATGTAGTCTCGCAGTATAAACTGGCGTCGGCCTGAGGGCTGCAGAAACTGAGTTCAGCGCCATCCTGTCGAGTATGGACCTTGCCGTTTTCTACCCGGTTTTTCACCCGGTACGAAATTATGCTGCGCGCGCCATTGCATGTTGCATAAGTATAAAGTGCGCAAGTGCCCTGTACAGGGTGCGGCAAAAAGTGGACCCCTAAAGTTTTCGCTGTTTTCTAAGCAACCGTTTGGAAGTTTAATTTGAAATTTTACAGATTTATTTACTAAAACCTTCTACATCTAACTGCCAAGTACAATTTGATTCTGTTGAAAAACGACGAAGTTACAGATTTTTTGACATGACCGCCTACACATTATTCAGCATCCAAAAATGTTCCGGCTACAACACCAATTTAATAACATCGTTGAAACAGCACAGTTAATTAATGATCAAATGCCAGAATTCCATTGTCACTGCAAATTTTCGAAGTGTTTACCAAGTAACAACACCAGCCTCCAGTCGCTTTATTTGAGAAATCTTTTACAGCCTTGTCGATCGGTCCATGTGGCAGGTTGTCCCAGATAACCTGAAGCGCTTCCTTAAGTTCGGCGCTTGTTTTAGACATCTTTATTTCGCCTCAAGGGCAGCCACAAACACAATTAAAACTGTAACAAGACAAGCACACACACAAAGAGAAACAGATTTTTTTTAAAAAAATAAAAGAACCGTAAAATGCAGCTTTGTTATAAGCTTGCAGTAAGCCTCCAACACTGCACCCCGTACGTGATAGTCCATTGGGTTTATATTCGACGAATTTGGAGGCCATTGGTCTTTTGTGATGATATCTGGACAGCTAGCCCGCAGCCAGTTCTGTGCGCTGCGCGGCGTTGCGCGCTGTGTGCTGACGCGCCCGGCGCGCCGTCCTGCTGGAAGATGAATCCGGTGAGCAGCCGGCGATTGCTTTCAAGGAACGATAGTTTAGTGATAATTTATAAACAATAAAAATTGCTGTTTATCAAAACGTCACTGTGACGTCATCGGCAGTAACGTGTAACCTGCAGTTTTTGAAAATTAAATAGCATTTCAGCATGAACATTTTTGAATGCTAAAAAATCGGTAGGCGGTCATGTTCAAAAGTTTATAACTTTGTCGTTTTTCAACAGAATCACATTTTACTTGGTAGTTAGATGTAGAAGGTTTCTCTAAATAAGGCTGTAAAATTTCATATTAAAATCCTGAACGGTTGCTGAGAAAAAGGCGAAAAAATTTAGGGGTCCACTTTTTTGCCGGACCCTGTACATGACGCAATGTATACAAACATTTTTTCATTGAAATCATTTTCATTTATTTTACTTTTTCGTAATGAACGATCACGTCAAACACGTGATTAGAGCATCGAAGCAAAAAAAACTACAAAATGCTACAAAAAATACAAGTACATGATTGCAATGAGCACACAACTGTCCATCATAATACAACAATAGTAAAAAATGTTTTTCTGCTAACAATACAGCCACTAGCTGTTGTATAACCGCGACTGAGTGACTGCTCTATTATATGCCACCCACGTTGATTGTGGCGCGAGCGCACTGCCGCGTGGCTGGCTCATTACACCTGCCATAGTGCAATGACGTAGGTCCTACACAAGTTCGCGTGGCAGGTGCACGGGGAAATCCCGGAGGTTGTGACTGCTCGGATTCGTTCTCGTTTTAGCAGCGATCATGCGTAATAGGAAAGCACCACGGCCTATTATTAATCCTATATATAGCGGACGTCGACAGCTCTGCGAGAGCTTTGCAGAGATAAGCTGGCACTATCTTCGAGACACGACCACATCACGCAGTCGGAGAAAAAAAACGCAGACAACTATGTCGATGTCAGTGAAATGTAGGTGGAATACGTTGTTGGTAGTGGTAATGTTGGCGGCGTCATATACGAATGCGGCACCGGCTCACGCGCGCCGCGGCCGTCTGAGAGTCAGTAGACCGTGCTCCGGCAGACGGATACTCGACTCTGTCAACGATGTGACCACTGCAGACAGCCACCGCGACAACCATGAGACCACCAACAGCGTATCACACCATCAGCTGAGACGAGCCGTACGCAGTGTTAACAATCTCATCGCTGCACTGTACGACGACGTCAACCGGCTCAAAGCTGACTACGTGAGTTTATGCGTATGTGAAATTCATATTTACAAATGTAAATTTAAATACAAATCCATTGTCACAATGTTAACTGTAAATCAGAAGCGTTGTGTTGGCGCTGACTCAAGTTTTAACATTCTAACGGCCAAATTTTGACTTTTGAATAAAACGAACGAGCTAAAAGCCGTTTGCACCATCACCATCGGAATCTAGGCCTACAAAACAACGGAATTGAACATGATAATGATTACTGATAACGGATACTTTCGTCGACAAAGATGTACGTCGTATACGCACGAATCTTGCAGAAATGTTTCGGAAATAGAATCTTACAGCGTGGTAAACGGCGGTAAACAGTTCGGGTTTAAGCCTGGATTTAAAAGTTTCAAAACTACTGGCTAATCTAGTGCTCGAAGACAGTTTGTTCATCATAGCATACTGTTTAAAGCAAGATAAAATAATAAATCGGACAAATGTAAACCAAAAGCCATAGTACACTATCTAAAGCAGCAAATTGACAGAAAAAAAACGTTTTAGCTACAATGAGTTGGCGTAAAATCATAAAACAAATTATCGATAATTCCGTTATTATTGTGTTTATTATTATATTAGGCCTATAGAGATGTTAAATAGAGCAACATGACCAAGGAAATTGTATGACTAGCTTTCTTTAATTCACGGCATCATTGATCAGTAGTTGCCGGGTAACTGCAAAAACAAACTCTGACAATAGGCTTAACGTCAAAACTTTAAAATTCGCGTGAAGGTGCATGGCTTTGACCATGAATAGACACAAATATTAAAAACCCAGATATGTGACGTCGTGACTGGTGAACAGAAGAGTCGACAGAATGCCAAGCAAACCCAGTTCGAAGAATCAAATTCGTTCGGGTTCATTGTTGCAGTTGCGTGCTATACGAATTCTACGCATGGCTGCACTTGACGAGCATCGTTTCCTATAGACCTAGTCTACATGCAGCTCGGCGGCGTTTTCGTATTTCTCACACGTGACATCGAGAGTTGCCCGAACAACAGTGACGCAGTAGAAAATTTTGAATTTTAACATTCTAACGGCCGAATTTTAACTTTTGAATAAAACAAACGAGCTAAAAACCGTTTACACCACCAACATCAGATCTAAACTTACAAAACAACTAAATTTTTGAACATAATAGCCTAATAATTATTGATAACGGATCTTGTAGAAATGTTTCGGAAATAGAATCTTTCAGCATCGAGCGTGTCAATGTTTTCTGCATCAGGCGACGGCGAGAGAGGTTAGCGTAAAGCACATAGACCTGCACATGGAAGGTCTGCCTCGGTACAACGAGATCGGTCTGCACACCGCCACAACTCGTTCGCAAAACGTCGACGTAAGTTACTTCACTCGTTTTCCCCTAAGACCTAAAAATTTCTATGATGCTTCTTGTTGCAGCTGGTAAAAAAGTAGGGACGGAAAAGCGGAAATTTTTTCTTTTAATTTTTATTTTTATATTGTGACATTTCATGTAATATTACACAACAACTAACAAAAACAAATTGACAAAATATGTCAGCCTAGTGCGGACATATTATTTGGCCATCCACCGGAACGTTGACCTTTTGACGTAAAACTGTCACGTCAATTAATCCTTCCCTACGGAACGTCTGCACTGATTTCAGTTTTTCTACGCTTTTTCGTTTCCCAGTTAAAAGCCTGCGTAAGTGATGTACGCAAAGACAGGTCGACGGGCAAAACTCAAAATGCGGCATATTAGGACGGCCGCATAATAACTACCAGACCGACCAACTGTAGTGATATAAGAAAGCTTCTGGGCACTGGGTTTCTTGTTTAATGCAGTGATAAACTATTCGGGGCCATGCGCGAGTGTTTTACCAAATGGCATCTTATTACGTCTAATGGCTTTAGCAGGGTGCACTAGTGTTTATAGAACAGTAACATCTGTCGCAATATGCGAAATTGTTTTCAGCGATGCCGCCTAATATAGTAGTAACAACAGCCATTGCATCGAGAACCTTGCGAGCAATGATTTACTTGAATTTCCCCTACTTTGAATTTTTTTCCATAGCTGAGTCGACGTTTGACTAATATAATCCGGTAATGCGCGTGAAACCTCGTTTCCATTTTTACGCGCGAGAGCAGCTATAGCGCGTATTAGCTATGGTAATTCTGTCTTGGTGTCTGTTTTGGTGTCTTGGTGTCTTGGTGTCTGTCACAACCCGGCACCGATCGGAGCCCAGGTGAGATAGAGACTTCTAGTTTCTACCATATGATAGAATAAAGTTTCTAGTATGTCGTGACAAAATTTCATGCCGCTGGGTGAGAGGGATCCCCTCGAACAAGGGGGAGAAATAGGTGCACCCCCTTAAAAGCGTTATTTCACCGTTATTGGCTCTTCTAACGTAAAAATGGTTGCAGGTAGGCACAGACATGCTGCTTATCATAACAAGCACTGGCAACGAGATTCTTAGAAATGTCAACATCGATGACCTTGAATGACCTTGAACCCCCGAAATAAAGGGTTTTAGTGAATTTTTTGCGACTTCGGGCTGCGACACGCACTTCAAGAGTAAATTGCACTAAAATTGCTGGAAGTAAATCAAGACAACCTGCATATGAAATTTTCAGCACTTGATGTAGATTTTAGCAATTTGAGTCCGGACCATTTAGGTTCAAGGAGGCCTGCGCACGCGGGTGTCAAATAGGGGTTCCCATCTTAAAAAGTGGTTATTTATCCGCTGCTGGCTTGTCTAATGTGAAAATGGTTGCAGATAGGCACAGGCATGATGAAGATCTGAATCTCTGGTCATTTCTTGTGTCTGTTTTCAATCAGATAAATGGAGTATAAAAACAAAAAGCCCATCTGTCGCTAGGGTGGTCCTGACCGTACCGCCTACATCCGAAGGCCAGCGTTCGATTTTCGCTCGCGGAAGAAGTCGATTTCCCAAAGTGACTACAGCCCTATAATCCTATTCGCTACGGTGACACTCGATATCAACAGTGATGGGACCAAGGCACGAACAGTCTCAAGGCCAAGGCCAAGGCATTTAATGCACTGAATGCTGAATAGAACACCTAGGTCCGCATAAACACACTACAAATCATACAGCTCAGATGTAGAATCTTCTTTTAGGACAAAAAGAATCTCAATAATCCTACTAATCCAGTCACACTAAACATCAGTCTAATCGTTACATTATGCCATGCAAGTTTAATAAGTCCATATCAACTTATCAACTGCAGTTACAAATTGTGCATGTTGCATTTTAGAAACAACAGATTCTCAAGCACAGAGTCTAACATCTTTAAACGGTGTGGGTGCTTTATAATGCTGTCCTGTGAGAAAAACTCTTTCTACAAACGCTGATATAGCAGGAACACTGAACAGGCGAGAAAATCGATCCAAAGCTGTATTCTATGTCAGAGAAAAGTTGTGTGTCTTTGCAATCGTCACAATTTAGGCCCCTATGGCAGGAATGTAGGCTATTTCGACAGCTTGAGATCAAGCAGAGCATATGGTGGTAAACTTGCTGCAGGCTAGGCATGCTTGTACAACAGCACCGAAGGCCAAAACTTTGCCTTAAAGGTTAGAGTCTTGGTCTTGGTCTTGTCAAGACACTAACCTCTAAGACCGAGGCCAAGGCCAAGGCATCAAAGTCCAAAATCAAGATCAAGACCAAGACCAAGGCAGTAAAAATCTGCCTCGAGGCAGCCTCGAGGCGAGGCACTGCCTCGAGGCATCACATCACTGGATATCGAACGCTACAATCAACGGTAATTCGCCGCACGTGGGTGATTGGTTGCAGGCAACAACTTTGCATTTAAAATTTCGGCCAAACCGCTGCAGATAGAAACGTGGTTACTATAGCCTATTGAAAGTCTTCATCAGCCTATATCCAACAGTAAAATCGCCTACCCGCTACCATACTCTGTAGTCACAACACATGCGTTACAGACAGACGACAGACGCCAGACAGACAAGACATCGTACCAAAGGCTCGGCCTAACGGTCGGCCAATTAAAAAACCAATAACTATCGTATCGATGTATGGTCGTAGATTTTTTGCGTTATGACATTGAAAGCTCGACCGACAGTGCTTGCGTACATCATCATCTGCTTGAAGTGGGTCTAGTAGCGGTCTTTCTCAGTTTAGGACTTGAAACATAGGTTACATTAGTTTTGCGCTGGCGCGTCATGCTGCGTTCTGTCATCTACTGAACGGTGACTGTTGACACTAAGCACGATCAGCCGATGATGTTGATTCGGTTGGGTGCTGTGCAGTTGGCGGCGACGGTGGCCGATCTGACCCCGAAGCTGTCTCACGTCGCCGTCATCATAAGTCTGCTGCGGCGGGAAGAAGAGCGTCACGAGCCTCGTCCGTTCAACGCCGAGCTGGCCAGCATCGAGGACCACCACGAGCACGGGCTGTACGGCATCCTGTGTCGCTTGCACGTCTTGCACCGGCTTGCCTCGACCCTCAACGGTACGACGGACGACGACGACGATGACGACGCAGGAGCTCGTCTTGCGTCCAGCATTGACGCCGCCCTGGCGCGCGTACAGCTGACCGACGTCGATCGGACCGCGTACCGTCACATCAGAACCGTCTCGATCATCTCCGACATCGCACAGCTGCTGCAACATTTGACTGTCGTTCTCGACTACGCCGCCCAACTGCCGCCGTCCACTGACGACAACTAGACTGCTTGCATTATTGTCAGAAACAGAAGATCTTTGCACCTGTTGCCCTTTCTGGCGTACAATGTTAGGAAAATTTGTCACTTTTTTGAAATTCTACCTTCTGGACGCTCAGTAGACTACCTCTCAAATAATGTTTGAACCATTGGGTTGGCGTGTTTAAAGCAAAAAATTGAGCCTTACGTAATCTCAAACCACTTTTGCAAAATGTATATCTAAAATGTGACATTTGTTCCCTTTTCACAATTTTACATTTGTCACTCTGAAAAAATGTTGCAATGCGATTTGGTGTAATCGCGTTCAATAGATTATAGCGTTAAAGTCTGACCGAAACTATATTTTCGCCATTTCATGATCTACAGGCACTACCAAATAACGTTCTTAAATTAACAGCTTAGAATTCATTTCTTTCTTTTTCCCTACAATTTTAGGACAATTATTCGATACACATTTTGGTTTATACTATTGATTCGAAACACATACGTGTGTGGATGATATCATTTTGAATGCTGTCCACATTGCTATCAAAACATATGGTGCTGATTTTTAAATCTGCTTCATATTTATGACTTCCTCACTCTACTATACTGCTGTTCATTCATACTGTATATTATTTTATTCGATGTGAGTTTTAGGGTTGTTATGATCTTTATTAATTTAATTATCTGTGATATATTGCCGCTAAACTTTTTTCACGTTTGAGGTATTGTGATACACCATTAGTATTTTAGTTGTATCAGAGATAAGGACTTGATACTCCAGTTGCGATTTGCAACTATTGTTTGTTATTCCTGCTGACTTAAAACTTGACGTAGGCATAAATGATAAATTTATTTTAATGATTCTATAACTCAACATTGAAAGATTGCATACGCCCATCTCTATAATGATCTCACTTCTTTTGTGAAATCTGTTAGGGCTGTTATGTATTATTTGTTGCTACAGTCATACATACTAAAAAAATTGTGCAAGTCAGTGGCGTCGTAGCAGGGGGTCGTAAGGGTGGCAGCGATTGCCCCTTCCCCTAAGTTTAGTTTGTTGGAAAAATGTGCTTTAATGTTCTTCCAAAAATGCAAAATTTGGAGCTGAAAATTTCTTATTTTGAGGACAATTTAAAACAAAACTGAACTTTTGAGCAGAAATAATTTTTTTTATGTCGAAATTTCTTTAGCTGTTTGTCAAAAAATTGCAATTTTCTGCCCCCTACTTTCTTAACTCACGACGCCGCTGGTGCAACTTACTTTAGCCCAAATTCCGTTACGCTGATTTTGTAAACTACTGTTACTTCTAGTAATTCTAGTAATCAAACAGGCTACTACAGTCACCCCGAACGATTTTTGCCTGGTGTTATACAGTTATAATTATGTCATGCGGTCTAACTGTGATGTTATGCAAGTAACAATAATAGGCGATTATACAGAAGTTTTATTTTCATCTATAGGCCTATTTATTTTTGTGAATAGCCTATTTCGTTTTCTATGTCTGTTGTTTTATAATAGCCTCTGTCAGTGTTATATTACACCGAGTCTGTATTAACATTATATTTTTGAATTGTTTTAATTTGATTTTTTTGACGTCATTGTCGATAGTAGGCCTGTGCGTTAGCCACGGGCCAGAGTTGAAGGACTATAGAATTAGTGATTAGGCCGATTGACTAATTTCTACGGTGCTATTACACTTTAGTTTATCAAGTAGCAAACCAAAGTAGTTCGATCAGTCGTCATTCGTCGTATCTGGTGACAGATGTCATAAAGTGAAGATTTGCTAAATGTGCCGTTTTTGCGTGCGATAGCAGAATGTTTCGCATGTCTTAGCCATGGCCTGGGCGTCCGTCCGTCCGTCTGTCCCTCTGTCCGTCTGTCTGTCACACTCTTGATCTGCGTCAGAACGGTGCAAGCTAAGATCACGAAATCTTTACTGTGGGCTGCCCCAAGAACACTAGTTTTTTGTGACAAAATATCGTGTTTTGTATGAGGCGGTTTTTCTCGAACGAGGACGTCAAAAATGGGTACCCCCTAAAAGACGGTATTCCTCTGATATTGGCTCGTCTAGTGTGAAAAATGGTTGCAGATAGGTATAAACATGTTGCTTATCATAACAGCCACTGGTCACGGGCTTTTTATTTGGTTTTATCAACATCGATGACTTTGAACGACCTTGAACCCTCAAAATTAAGGGTTTTCGTGAATTTTTCGTGATTTTAGGCTGCAACACACATTTTAAAAGAGTGAAATGCGCCGAAATGGTCAGAGATAGACCCAGACAATCTGCGTATAAAATTTGCAGCATAAAACGTAGATTTTAGCTGTTTAAATCCCGACCCTTTAAGTTCAAAAAACCTGCGCACGAGGGCGTCAAATAGGGAAACCCCCTCCTAAGAAGACGTTATTTTGCCGTTATTGGATCGTCTATTGTGAAAACGATTGCAGATGGATACATACATGCTGCTTATCATAACAAGCACTAATTACGTGCTTTTGAATGGTGTCAACATCGATGACTCTAAATGACCTTGAACCTTGAACGATTGCGGATTCACCTAGATTTTAAAGTTTTTTTTGCAATTTTCGGCTGCGGCGCACATTAAAGTGTATTGCACCAAAATGGCTGGAAATAAACCTGGACAACTTGTGTAGGAGTAGGCCTAAGAAATTTTTAGCATAAAATGTCCGTTTTATCAATTAAAATATCGACTTATTTAATTCAAGGAGTCTTCTGTATGGAGGCCTCATTTTTTGGTACTCCTTCAAAGCGCACTATTATTTTATCGCATGCTATACACGATTACCCAGGTGGCAGGACCGCTGCTATCGCGCGTCACGTGAGCTTAGTTCAAATTACTTGTTATCTGCAGTGTATCTGTACAAATCTGTCTGCCTGTCGGTTTGTTTTCCTTTGGACGAATAAACGTGTTTATGAAACACTTCAAAGTGGTTTTTAGCCTACCGTAACAGTCGAGCTGTTGTCATGGTTGTCGTTAAAGTAGTAAATATGTATATCTACCACACTGTCCAGTACGCGTGGTTACAGTAATTCTGGACTATAATGTCACAAAAATTTTGTGCAACATTATAGCCTTTAGGCTCGTGTCCTAGGTTATGCTTATACACCGTGGTTCATATAAATTGTGCTATTTTTATTTATTGTTGAATAGCTAAGTGAAACATGGGCCGATTTTATTAATTTTTGTCGTTCGACATCAAAAAAAACTTAATGCAAACGACATTAGTTTTGGCCATCTCACTTTAATATTGTCGCCATACTACGTTGTGAAATGCAGAAGTCGTAGTTTTCCCGTTTACAGCAAGGAATTCATAGATTTCATACATACTGGGTAGCGCTGCACGCGTCGGCTCGGAAATGATTGCCGTGATTGAATAGCGACAAAACGATTGGCAATTATTCTCTCAAAAAGTCACACGATGTCACATGATCACATCACAAATGTCATCATCCTTATTACAGCATAGACAAAAGTAAAATCACAGTACAAATATACGCGCTTTTGGCGTGTAATATATGTACTGTGGTAAAATGGCACGTTTTTCTTTGGCCCACCCTGTATATAGGAATTGACCATGCATGCAGCGCCCTATTAAACGATACTATCGCCCACCCTACGACGTATTAGCCACAGTTTATCAGGTGACAGACGACAGACTGAGATGACAGAATGGGCGACACGATCATAGTGATTGTACTTAGATATTTTGAGCTAAGTTAGCAATAAATATTATTTTAAAGTTTTAAACTAAATGTCAGGGTGCAATGAAAAGATTTTTAAAAATAGTTTTCTGCACACATTATACAGAATTACAAACCCTATAGGCAAATCAGTGTACGTATAGACATACGGCCTAGTTCTTAATCGAGCGTTTTCAAATATTTTTGTTAACCATTGTCTTTTTAAGTTTCTGTAGCTTTTTGGATGGTTATCTTTTATGTTTTGCATTTACGTTTCGTTTGTTATAGAAGAGTTACGGTACGTACATACATTCTTACTTACTTACCTACTTACTTAAGTTATGTCTTTCCATTTCGGTAGTTAGTTAAACCATGAAGTCTAATTTAACATTCTATGCTCGCACGTGTTTACTGTTTTGTTTACATCAGCTGTAATGGGCAAGTCTAAAGTAGCAAAATCTAAACCGTCGCAGGAATACAAGGCAATGAAACAGAAATCTAAGAGGTGGAAGAAAGGCCATAGTTGCGCGTCTAATCCAGAAACTACAAAGTTTAGACAGGCCGCAAAAGAGCGACTGTTTACTGTGAACACAGGCACGTTTAGTTTGCTACGATTATTCCATCGTGCTCAGAAGAAGAGTAACCATTTTTAGGAAAGTTTAGAACTGACGGAGAATTTGAAATAGTAGAGAAGTGTCACTGAATTGTCAGGAAAACTGTTTATTGTTAACCATATTTAGGCAACATTGTACGTTCTGTTTAATATCACAGTGGTAGCATATTCTCGATGGATAAATATATTGCGGCGGTGAATACCGCAACAGTAAGCGGTGAAATGCTAATGCGACGGTAAATGACGAATATGAAGTAATCTAGTGGTTAAATTCGTCATTAATTCCATGATATTGAACTTTTATAGCAGAATCTGGCCACAGTGAAAATCAGCATGCGTTTATTTAACTGGCAGAGTTATTTACCACCATTTTAGCATTTTTCTACTTAAAGTGTGGCGGTATATACTAATGCATTTAGTGCATTAGCATCATGCATTTTTGGCAATGCATTTTTTGGTAATTTCATTTCTGTGGTGCATAGTATGCACATTATGGTATTGCGTTATGGTGTCATTAGTATGCATGTGATTGCATTGTGGGTAAGAGAGTACCATGATATCTTGGGTAAATATTTGGGAAATTTCATGGTGGGTGGGGACCAGGTTTGGGGCCCTCGTAAAAAACAGATTGACTGATGTGTGGATGTGCGGATGTTAGGTCAGGGTTAGGATTAGAGTTAGGGTTATGAATAGAGTTAGGGGATGGTTAAAATAATAAATTACAGCCTAACTACAGTGTTGCCTGCTGCAGCATTTGCATATCTGCACACTGCAGTTCACTTTTTTACCCATAGCTAGATTGGAGTATCATCCTGCAAGAAACTGTAGAGAAATGTTCTGAGTATCATTAACTACTTTTCACTGTAATAATCTTGGTTAGCTAGTTAGACAGACAGTGGAAGCTTAAGGAAGCCATGTACTGAAATGTACCAATAAATTTGTCTCACTTAAAACCTTGAAAAGATACTGTTTGGTCATTGTGTGTAGCATGCTACATATGCTAGATCATGGTGTCTGGGTAACTGAAAACTGTGTGCACTATATGCATATGTGCCAAGTATTAGTTCACGTTGCTAGTATTGTTCTGGTATCTGGAGTTGTCGCTGATGATTGTATGTTGCAGGTCCAAGCAGTTTGACTGTGGAGGCACTCGCGAGACACGAGGCATCTCAGAATGTTACATTTCCCAACATTGAATCACTGTCAATATCTGCAACGACTGCTGCTAAATCAAGTGGCACATTTGCTAGCCAGTGGACAGATTGTACAAACGTCACATTCAGCAAAGTTTTGCGGAGATTTTCGTCATCAAACTTGGCACAGCATAAAGAGGCAAGTGGAAAATTTTTACTTTTTCATATCATGTTTATGCTTTTGTCAACATTTGCAGTTTTGCATGTGAAAATTATGGTTTTAGATGTTTACATAATAATCTTTGTGCTGAGCTGCTGATGGAGTTCAGTCTAACCATTTATAATTTTTTTAGAAGTTATATTTTATCAGTAAAAACACATTGCACAACTGCCATGCAGTTTTGTGAAGTCCAGAAATATGACTGCAAATGGTAGCGTTAAGTTTTTTTTCTGTAATGTACACTAAACACTGTAAACAGCTTTTTAACACATGTCTGAGTTATTTGGGGTTAGGCAGAAAATGGAAAGTCGGTTTGTTTTGGATTTAACAGAATTGTTTATAATTTTGAAGACTTTTTACTTTTTCACTAGTGTTTGTTACATTTGTGAAGCTAACAAACACTTTTTCATAGAATGTTTTAGTCATCTTAGTCTTCTAATTCTTAACTAAACTGAAACTGAATGTACTATTTCCCACACTCTAAAAACGTTTCCTGTTTGGACAAACTGTTTGATGTCGGAAAAAATAGCACAAATTAAAGTTATTATTTGCAGGTGGTTGCAGTATTAGCAGCCGTGAGTGAAGAAATTAAAAGCCGTGGTGGAACTGAATCAAACACAGAATACTTTGCTGCTTTGGTTAGTTTAACTGCTTCTGCTATTTTGTCTTGTTTTCTTGCTGTTGAACATGTGTCTTACTGTGCATTACTGGAAGTAGGCTTGTATCAAAGCCATTTGCCATGCTTTGCTCATGACTGTGTTCAGTTGTTAAAATTGGCCAAAAATTTACTTCATTAGCTCACTGTCATTTGTTGCTATCTACACTGTGTCTCAAAAAAAAGCATGTGACTACATTTTTTGCAATAACTTGAACAATGAATGTCCGATTATAATAATTTTTGGCACACTTATTAATGAGACTATATGTCATCGAATGGTGGTTTCATTTCCCACCTCATCT
>Ga0209367_1008981_pt1 | contig 13632 bp, 6 predicted proteins | sample WorMetLIZISLAND2_FD_187412 | JGI IMG/M metagenome (GOLD analysis project Ga0209367, IMG submission 187412) | Marine gutless worms symbiont microbial communities from Max Planck institute for Marine Microbiology, Germany - Olavius geniculatus... ... | reverse complement strand
AACTGCAACTGGAAAATTAAATGAAACGAAATTCACCTGCTGTTTCTTTGACATCGGCTTCGGTTCACTTCCTTCGATGATTCTCTGTTCCAGTTCTTTCCTGGCCTCAGGCTCGCTATCCGCCGTCGGTGGCGCAGTGGCTGTGTCAACCGTGGCTTTCGCTGGCGGCGGCTCAGACGGCTTAGCATCGGCGGTGGCGGCGGCTGGCGACGTTTCTTCCGGCGCTGCAGCCGTGGCTGATTCGGCTTGCGGCGTTTCGTCTGTTTTCGCGTCAGTTGCGACCGGCGGTTTTGCTGCTGACACTACCGTTACCACCGGCGTGCCGTCCTGCATAATATTCATGATAAATACTAATAACTTACTATACATCCATACTTGTAAAGCGCCATATGACCGTAGCTTTAGAGGCGCTGGCGGTAGGTGACGTGCTACTGTAGTAGGCTTGCCTAAAAAGACACGTTTTAAAATTAGTTTAAAAAATGACAGCCCAGAGATGACGCAGATTCAGTTGATGAGTTGGATAGAAAGTTTAATCAGAAGGCGTGGCGCAGCGATAGGCACGTTTGGCAGCTAGTTCTAAACGTGTGTTCAAAGTGACAAAAATAAAACAAACTAAAGTAAAATAAAATGAAGTAAACTAATAGGCTCCTAACAGACCATATACGAGTATAACCAAATTAGTTTTGCGTTTATGTGTTCAGCGATTTAAGCCTCATATATCAAAAATTTTTACTGCGTCAAGAACAAAGAGGCGTCATCGCCAATGTCTTCACTCAAGCAACAATAGAAACCTGTATCCAAGCGTTGACTTACTTGAACGCCATCAACTTTCACACCCTCCACAGCTCCATCACCACCGGCAGCAGCTGCAGCAGCTTCCTCGCCTTCAGATTCGTATTCCTCAAAGCTCTTTTCCCCCTCCTCCGAGCCTAGCTCCCTATCCTTCGACTCACTGTCTGCGTCCACCGCCGCAGAGAGACCTTTCTCGCTGTTATCCGCCATCTCTGCAGACACAACGAATTCGTCTTGAACGAATGAACGAAATCGCGAAATTTAGCATTTTGAACAAAAAAACGAAATTCACATTTTTGGACGAAATTTCAACAAATATTAAAAGTTTTAACAAAATTTGAAAGAATTTGGTAATTTAAAACAGACGAAAAGCGACATTTTGGGCAAAATATTTTTGCGTTGCTAAACGTGCTTGTTGCACAATACAAGATTAGGGCAGACATTAAAATCACTTTATTTTATCAATGAAACAAATCTACCGTGATATGCTGCATTTTTTATAGACTTTATTTGCTTGTTTGCAAGCTAATAGCTTTCAAAAGCTAAACGAAATTTAAACCAAAATAGAAATTTTGGACGAAATTGTTGACAAAATTGACGGACGGACAAAAATGGCATTGGACAACAGTTGCGTCCATAGCCATCTCGCAGCGTCAGCGTCATCACTGTGTTTTTACACCCTTGTTACTTGGAATGCGCCCTGGGTAGATGTCTTTCCTTCAGGTAGCAGTCGTCGGAGGACGATTAACTCGTCTTGTATAAAACTGTCCATCTTTTCTGTCTCTTGATCCTTTCGTGCAGTTAACGAAATTCGAGAGCAAAACTGCACGGCGAGAGCAGACCTGTATACTGTAGACAAAAAGAAAAAAGTGACAATAATTACGCTATAGGTTTGGTTAATTTGCATTCAATAGTGTGTATAGTTACACTGTGTCCGAAAAAAAGTAACCACCTAGACATCATACAATAGAAACGTTAAATCTGAACAAATCTACATAAAATTTCGTGCACTTAGTTCTAAATAATTTGCTAAAACAATCGCCAAATTTCGTTGGAAAATGTTATTAATTACCGGAATTATTAATTGTTGAATATCGTTAACAAAATATCGCGGTTACCGATATGGCGTTAAAGGATTAAACCTCTCTGCTATAAAAAAAATTGCAAAACTCTAACAAGCAACGTCTGATTTCGGCAAAATTTTTTTACTTCATCAATGCACCATTTATTGGCAGTCAAAGTGTCAAACTCTAGGTAAATCTGCCAAAGCAAACAGTAATTACATCGGCTTTTGTGAGGTCATTCCAAGACACTTCATTTTCAAGTCTTTGTGCTTAACGTTATACACAAAGACCCAAGATCGGAAATTGAATTGTTTTGGTGTGACCTCACAAAAGCCGCTGTAGCTATTGTTTGCTTTGGTAGATTTCACTAAAATTTGGCACACTGACATAAAATGTTGCACTGCTGATGTAGAATTTTGTTAGAATCAGCTGTTGTTTGTTGGAGTTATGCAAATGTACAGACTACATAGGGGTTTACTTGTGTAACGCCATATTGGTAACATATATATTTTGTTATCAATATTCAACAATTAATAACTTCGCCAGAAAGTAATATTTTTAACGAGATTTGGTGATTGCTTTAGAAAATTATTGGGGATCAAGTCTGCGCAATGTTATTAAGATTCGTTTAGATTTGACATTTTTATTGTACGATGTTTAAGGGGTTACTTTTTTCCGAACAGAGTGTATATGCAATACAAAGGAATTGTACTCCGTTCGTACGCAGAAACGGATTTCAGCATGTTCAACATGATCGGGCTCGGCCAAACAAAATCCCCACAAAAGCCGCACCACTTAAATTTATAAATGTCGCAGCATAACATGAAAGTTCACTTGCTACCTTTGCGCACAAGTCTGTGATCATACGTTGACAAAAACACAGCACAAAAATACTAAAAAAGACTAAATAACAGCCACTGAATAGAAGTGGCTCACGTAATTTTGCGCAGCAGAATTCTAGGTTATTTCGCACATGGTCAACAAACTGCTACACTGACCTCATGCAGTTACTTCAACTTACCTGCCAGAACAAAGCCACGTACTATTTGGACCGTAGGATCGCTTCGTTGTTTGTAGCGTCGCCACCTTCCAGCAGCAGCAGCAGCAGCAGCAACGGTATCCTTGAATTTGCTGTTGCCGATGCGGTTGGCGCTTGTTTCTCGAAAACTCCGGTTGAGCGCAGAGGTGGCGTCCGTCAGGTGTTCCGGCCGAGTCGATGGAAGATGGCGCAGTACTAAGGCCTAGATCTAACGGCCGGCACCGGCAGAGAGGCCTCCGACAGATACCCAGGGCCATGTGCATAACAATATCGTAAGTTAGTTTGAAAGTAAAGTTACGACGTCTTTATGCATACGGCATGAGCATGAGCGAGATGAGCCCACCGGCATTATTGTCGACAAATACAAACACTCCGGTTACTGCTGTAGGCCTGCGTTCGTGTTCCGCGGACCTCCTTCCATGCACTTCTAGCAGTGATGTAGGCTAAACAAAACTTTTTTTCAAGATCAAAACCAAGACCAACACTTTTGATGCAACATGTCAAATGTTAATGGAGTTCGCCGTAAGCCAAATTAAATCGACAATTTTGGATTTGTCACTGGAATTTTGACGATATTTACCACACTTTTTTTCTGATATGTACTTTTGGTTTGGGTGGTCATTGCTATTTCCGGCTTTTGGTCGGCATCTTCGAGATAATTTGAGATCGCCGCTGTTAATTTCAACAATTATTCACAGTTGAAAAAAAATAATTAAAGTTTTTTTAATTAAACGCCTTCTGCGTTTTAACGCCAAGAGCAGTGGATGTGCTTAAAACGCTAGTCGGCGTAGTCGCTAACTGTAAGACACGCACTATAAAGCAGAAAATTAAAATAGTTAGTTCGTCGGCGATTCGGCGTTTCCAAAATATTTTGCGGATCACAATTTATTAGCATAAAACGGAACTTCGTTACATCAACAGACGAAGAACGACGTTATTTAATGAAAATGGCATGCGTGAGATAGTAAAAATTGCAATTGTTGTGTAAATTGATCATCATTTAAGTGAATTATAACAAAAACAAAAAGAGGTCCTTTTTTATAAAACATCGTGTAGGCCTACATGCTTTCATACACTGACAAACATAAAACTGAGTTCCAGGCAATGGGCGACCGCGCACTGCACGCAGTCTGGCAACACGATCTTAAAGAGTGTATCATATAACTGTTGAACAATTGACAAATTCTCAATGATTTTGAGGTCTCACAATAATTTCCTAAGCCGACGCATGGCTACTCAGTATGACTTCTGCATTTCACAAAGTAGTGTAGCAACAGTATTAAGCTAGTGAGCAATACTAAAGTCACTCACGCCAAGCTTCTTCATGATGTTGTGAGCAAAAAATTATTAAAATTGATCAATGTATATGCTAAAATAGAAGGGACGAAAAAATTTTTCAGGAATGAAGCGAACCGTGTGGAGCTGATTTCCACGACCGCGTCACTCTTTTAGTAGCCTAGAGTATACACTGTAGACTCTTTCATCTTTGCGATTGCTGTAAGCACAATAAGCCGTGAGCGCGTGCACAAGTTAGTGTCCCAAGCGTCGAGTCGACGTAGGCTACTCATAAACCATCTCTGTAGCTCACCGGATATCCTGCTTAGGAGTCTAAATATCTAGGGCCCAGCAGTCAGACTAAGCGCCTAACCTACTGCAATGTTGACCCAATAATATGCGGCGATGACTATTATTAGTGTTCGTGGGTGAGAGTACGTTGACATTTGTCGGTAATGCGTCAGCTCGGGTATATTTTAAGACCAACAGACGACGAAGCCGCATTTTTCAGACGCGATCTCATCAGTCTGTTAATGACACGTACGCGTGGGCCTAATGGGATTATTATTATGAGCAACACGACAAAACACGCGAGTGGGCAGTCTTCTGTCGCGTTCCTCACATGCGCATCGCATCGTAGGCCCTTAAAAGTCTGATAAATCTTGTTATCTGCTTCATAATAGAGATGTTATTTTGAAACATTATAATGACAATCGTTGGTTTAATCGGTTAATGTTGGCTGTCCAAGCTACATCAAGTACATGTAGGTTATATTTCCACATTGATTCCATACAGCAGGTGACGCTCCGTAGCTCTGCGATGGGTTTCTTAATATACAAAACCTTCAACTTTTTAAACATGTCAGTTAACCCAGTTTTTGCATTCTGCAACGAGTTTGCAGTTCACGCGAGTGTGACGCGACTGCGCTAAGTTAGCTACTGATGCTCGGGGACAGAACTCGGACTAGGCCTATAGGCTGCAAGACCGGACTCGAAGCATGCAGATGTGCGTCATTATTGATACGTACGTAGGCTCAATTGCGTAAGTTGCTACGTACACGTCAAATCTTGTACATTTTGCATACTCCGTACGTTACTAATTCTCCTCCTGTTAGGTCATTATTATCTATTTTTAAAAATAAGCTTATACCCTAACTCTAGGCCTATCTGGCCATGAGAGTCGTTATGGTGTCCAAAAATCACAGATGTTAAAAACATTGATTTGCAAATAAAAAACATTAAAAACATGTATTAAAAACTTTTATAAAAACATTATTAAAAACGTGCATAAAAAATTAAACTGCAAATGTTTCCAACAGCTACTTTTTTGCTATTATACACGCAAAGAATATCTAACTCAGATAATTAAAAACAAAAACCTACCATTTATAAAAAAATAAAAACCGGAATGTACTGAATGTGCAAATCAAAGACAGCTTATCGCAATTTACCCATGAGAAATAAATCATATTTGTCATTTTCGTACGTTTATGCTTTAACAACAACAAAAACACGACATTGAAAAGCACAAAAACATTTTTAAAATATAAAATAACATTAAAAAATAAAAACAAAACATAAAAAACATGTTTTTTAAACTTTTCTAAAAAACAATAAAAATGTTTAAATTACATTTATGTCAGAAATAGACTTACTCTGTACTGTCTCCCACATGTAGTCGGAGCACTCACTACTGATAAGACTTCCATTAGCATTACTGTAAATGGACTGAAATATATCTTTTTGGTTATGAATGACGCTTAACTTACTTACAACTTATGTCAGTCAGTTAGCAACAGCGAATTGAGCATAAATAAGCCTAATAGTCAAATAAACAAAAGTTGATAATGATCAAAATAACGTTTAATACAAGGTAGCATAAAATAAAATGGAACATTTGATTTTCATGTTTATACCGACTACATTACCGTCATTGAGCAGTCCACGTAAAACACTTTTTAAGCGCCGCCCTATAAGTAAGCAATATAGAAATCAAAATAATTTGTTCATAAACATTTCTTACAGTAGACTTCTTTTTGCAACTGGGCAGCGGCACGAAAGTGAACAAATATAGCCAGTGTTAACCTGATTTTAAATTCCCAGCATATAAAATCATCGAAAATCGAACATCACTAGCATTAGATAGCTTATTATACATCGTTCTATTCTGTCTGTTGTACAACCTATCCTTTTTCGCCCTTTGCTGTTTGCTTTTGTATTGTGTGTTGGTGTATTGATAGCGAAACAAAATTTGCAAACTTTACGATAGTTTATATCATAAAGTTAGTAAGGACAAGAGAAATTATTCCCGTATGACTGCAGCATCAGCAGCAGCAGCCTCAGCCTCCGTGCTGCTGCTGCTGCTAGTATGACACGGTCACGTGGGTTGATTCCCCCGCATGACCAATGACGTCACAGGGATGCCCGTGTAGTGCTGCTGTTAAGCCGCTGCACGGTCGTCTAGCTGTCAGTTGAACATCAAGTCATCGTGCGACGCGACATCATCTCAACATGCTGTCTCTCAGATCGTCGTGTCTAACGTTTTGTTTGACTGGCGCCCGTGAAAACACGAGAACGCGAACGTTTACCGAATTGACGCCTGTACGTCTTTACCTGTTACTACTAGCGTTGACGTTACGGCTCATCGTATCTGTGTCGGTGCTGCCACCTGGGGTACTTAGCGCGCGGCAGCAGCAGTCGTCGTTCTCGCTGGCTTCCAGGACGATCCAAGCGGACGTGGTGGTGGAAGGACGGGTTGAGCGGGTGCTGAGTAGGAGTGATCGTACAGTACTGCCCGCGGTAATTGTTCTGCGAGTGTTGACGCTATACAAAGGCCGGCCGCGGCGACTGCGACGTCGAACAGCGACGTCAGTCAATCGACTGCGACTCATTGCCCTGGTAGACGCTTTGACTTCACTGCAGGCTGATAGACCTAACACTGATGACTCTGCTGCTGATGACGGTGATAATAATAATGATGCTGATAGTCGCATCATGACGTCATTGACTCGTCGCGGGGCGCGCTTGATCGTGTTCTTGCGACACCGTCGAGGCGCTACCATGTCGGCTGATCGTGACGTCACTTTCGCCGGAAGACGTCGTCGACAACGACGGCGCACTGTCGGTGTGTGCTACCGAGTGTTCACATCACCGGCCGCAGTCACCGAGTCCGTGCGAAAAACGGTCGAGAAATACAGCAGGCGTCGTAACGGTGAGTATTCTTCTTACATACGTGTGCAGCATTCAGTCAATTTAAAACACTTGGTATAACGCTCTGTGATTGGCTAATGATAAGATAAAAACTCTCATTATTGAAGTGCAGCCATTAATAGCAGCTAACGCAATTCCTAATGCAATATTGGTGCTTCAAAACAGTGTAACGCATTTTCAGCCGGCGAGGTATTGCATAATAGAATTTAGTAGTCTAAACTGAAACATTACCATATATTCATTGAAAAAAAAATTTTTATGAAAATACTCGCAGTGGTGTGTTGCTTTGGCATTATGACCCATGTTGTAATCTGCTCTGCCACAAAATAAGGTTATTGCTTTTCGGATACTTTTTCTAACTTAATATGGCCAGAAGTTGCCCGTTTCCACTGAATTGTCTGCCATTTCCATGTCACAATGTGTCACATATCCAATGCCGATAATCCATATGCCATGTTTGTACTGAAACGCAACATTATCTGGTGTAGGACCTATACGGTATGGTTGAAGTCTGTGTTGTATGGTGGTCGTGGGAAAAGGCTTCGTGAGTGGATCAACATGGGTCTACGTGTGTCTGTGTGTGCGAGTACCAAGTCGTAGTGCGTGGTTGTTATCTTTGGCGAAGGACGCACGCAATCGTGCAATGGCGCAGCCAACAGTCCCGCCGAGACTCTGACAACGTTTCAATTAAAATCCCGGCAAAATCAGTTTCCAACTCACTCGACGTTTGCATCTGGTTCTCGAAACAGCGTCTCAGCCTTTTTGCCCCTTTCCCTCCGGACAATGTCAAACGGGTGCCCCAATGCTCTTATGTTGAGTCTTAGCTCGGTTTCGCCACTGCATGTAACCTGCAGCCGGAAGCGACGGCATAGTACATTGTATACACAGATGATTCAGAAATCAACGTCAATGCTATACCTGGAATGTTGCCTGAACCAAGTTTCTGGGAACCGTGAGCCACTATAACCGTAGAGTTAGAGTACACTGATATCTGACCGGTAAACTACCGCGGTATGGATATCAGCCCTGCAGGTTGTTTGCGAACAGTTGGAGCTAGAAAGTATGTCGGTCTCGTGCCAACATAATGCGGCCGTCCCCACAGAGCTGCGCAGCCCTAACCATGATTTGAACAGAAAATTTTGAGTTGAAAATAGACACACCGTTTACGTCTGCCCTGGGAAACGTTTGCATCAATTTTTACGCGCGAAAGCAGCTACTGCTTTCAGCGCGTCTTAGCCATCGCAATTCTGTCTGTCTGTCCGTCTGTCGCACGGGTAGATCAGTCAAAAACGGTGCAAGCTAGGATCACCAATTTTCACCTTTAGCTGCGTGGAAGACTCTAGTTTGAGAAACTGTAAAGCTTTTTCATAAATTCGAAGGGGTCATTCCGAACGAGGGCGCTAAATGAGAGCGGGTAGGAAAAATTTGCGATTTTTAGCCAATAAGTCACTGTATCTCAATAACGGTGCCATATCGGGCCTAGGTTACTATTAATCACTAATAAAAATTCGTACAGTGGCTTTCGATTGCCACCGAATTCAATGACCTTGGATGACCTTGAACGTTAAAATAAGGGTTTTAATGTATTTTTGGCGATTTCGGGCTGTGAGACACATTTCACGAACAAATTGCGCCGAAACCAATTGAGATAGACATGGACAAGTTGCGTATGAAATTTCCAGCATTGAACGTAGATTTCGGCGGTCTAAGTCTCGATTTTCTAGGTTTAAGGAAACCTGCGCACGAAGGCATCAAAGAGCGGCACCCCAGTTAAAGTTGTTATTTTACCGTTGTTGGCCAGTCTTTCGTGAAAACGGTTGCAGATAGGCATGGGCATGCTGCCTACTACAACAAGCACTAGTGACGAGCTTTTTAGTCGTTTCAACATCGATGACTTTGAAAGACCCTGAACTTCCAAAATAAAGCTTTTCTATTGATTTTTGCGATCTTCGGCTGCAGCGCTCACTCCAATGAACTGCGGCGAAATGGCTCTAGATATATAGACTGACAATTTTCGAATAAAAACTGATATAGGCTTTCTCGCGTCTCGTAAGCATTAGCTCAAATTTCTTGTTTCTAAGTCTTTTTGTTTTCGAATTGAGAGCCAAATGGTACGAGCGGACAGACAGACAGAGAAGCGGACGGTGAAGACTTGCAATGTGGCCTGTTCGCACGTCCGCGTGATAATTATTTTTTACGCGCGAGAGCTAGCATAGCTAGATATAGCGCGTATTAGCTATGGTGATTCTGTCTTGGTGTCATGTGTCTTGTGTCTGTCACGTCCTGGTACCGTTCCAAGACCAGGTGAAATAGAGACTTCGGCTTTTCACCATATAATAGCTTAGGGTCTCTAGTATTTTGTGACAAAATTTCACTCCGTTAGGTTTAGATTTCTTGTTTTCTACATTAGAAGCAGTGGTTCCTGTGGTGTGCTTCATGTAAGTGGGCAAGCGAACTCGAAAGTCACAATATGCCGTGATCTCAGCATCCGAGCAAAAATGTTTTCGTAGGAGCCGCTTGAACGGTTCAAAAGTCAATGCCGGTGTTTTGTCTCAGATAAACTAGAAAGCTGTTCTACGACAGTGCATATATGCTAGCTTTGTGATATCGTGCGCAGTGCGGACACCGAGCGTTGTGATCACAGGCGGCGGAGATGCTGGACATGACGTCACACATGACGTCACGGTGCTGGAAGACGGCGACAGACTGCAGTTGCGATGTCGAGGGGCCGGTCGTCCGCAGCCAACGCTGACGTGGATCAAAGACGGACGCACGTTACACAGCGACGACACGCACCGCATCAGACGCACTCGGTCAGCTGCTGCTGAATATTACTGCTTAAACCACACCCAGCTTGCTCTGGTACTGTTGTCAAAATTTCCGGCTGCAGTTGAGTGTCAAAAAACAAACGACGTTGTAGTCTGGGCGCGTGAGTTAAGTACGATACCGCACTGTCTGGAGTCGTATAAGATCGTATTGCTTACTCGCTTATTCACTCCAAAATCCCTGCAGTTAAGTAAATAGACTGCCGCGTAGAGTGTTGATTAATTGATATCCTGCAGATTCCTGCTTGCTGGTTGTTATTCTTGGTGTCAGTTCAATATACTGGGGCCTCATCTTTTATTTTTGTTGTATCCGATATCTCCCTTCAGTTTGTGCATGCCAGAGTGTGTGCGAGTTAAATTGCATTGTTGATTTTAGAGACGTTGCCTGAATCAGTGTTTATCACTAGACCACCCACCATTGCAGCCATATGTCTGCAAAATAATGTCTTCCGGCACCTGTTACGTCATTTCCTGCCTATAATGCCAAGCAGCAGTTTTACGACAGCAAACAGCATAGCCTAGTTAGCAACGAATAGGAATAGGCCTATTAATCGGTCCTTTGTTTTGCGTGATCGACTTTGGCTCTCATTATTATGACGTGACACTGTCCGGCGCTTAAAGTTCACGTAATGAGGATCACAATTAAGTCAAGGATTACTCGAGATATGCGCCGTTTTTTGCGAGTTTTTTAAGATGTATATACCGGCTTTTCTGGCTGGGGTGGAATCGGGGCGCGTTCATTTGTATCGGGTGGCAGCTCCTCCCATATGGCAGGTGACGCTCAGTAGCTTTGCGATATGTTGCCCACAAAGAGCTATACACAACTCTTAAGCTTTAGTGAAGTTTTGGCCTAGGTACGTGTAGTCAGTGTGATGATGTGTGTCTGTGTGTGCATGTCAGGCGTGGCGGTTCAGTGTTGCTGATCAGTCCTGTGGTCCCGACTCGTGACACTGGTCTTTATCAGTGCATCGCTAGCAACGTCGTCGACACCGCACACTCCGCCATTATCAACGTCACCGTTCTACCACGTACGTACAGTACTACAGACAAAGCATTGCTGGAGTGGGTAAGCGAGCACGCAGCACGAGCTTATACCACTCCAGACAGTGCGGTATCGTTTTTAAACCATGCTCGGATTGCATAGACTACACCGTCGTTTGCTTTGTGACGGGGGACATTCACTGGCTCAGGGAAAGATTTAAAGTTAGGGTTAGTGATAGCGTTAAGAATATAGATAAATTGCATCTTTTGCTTTGGCGTATCTTGGCTATGGCGGCCCTCGTTTATGGCGGCTTCTGGCTATGGCAGACCGGAATCTGATCAAATTCGTATACTAACGTTTATTCGGACTAGTTACCGGGTTTAGCCCTGTTCTGTATGTTCATCCGAACATGGACCCCTAGCTCCCACGGGCTGAAGAATGTCTGACAGCAGGGTGCAACATTTTCTTGTCTGCAGCGGCCTCTCTGCTTGGAGGCTGTTTTGCGAAATCTGAACTTCTCAACGTTACGTACGTCTCTATTTGCTGAACAGCAAATTCATTGTAAGGGCCGGTCCAACTTTTTTACCGTACACCGGCCTAATCTGGCTTAAATTCGGCTCTGCCAGACCACGGATACGACCTAGGATAGACTAGTGCATTATATGGTCAATTTACATTTACGACGCCGACACGACTCAACTCAGCTGTCGGCGACAGTTGCTGACAGCTGAGTTGAGTCGCCTCAGCGTCGTAGGTGTGAATTGTCCATTAAACGGTGTGCTTCTTTACGCCCCAGTTGTCGCTGGTACTCACTGAGCCTGCCCACGGACGGGTGGCCAGGCTGAGTTGACATGGGCGGCTGAATAATAGCCGGGACCGGCGTAGAGTAGGCCCGAATTCTTTGGTCGAATCAAACGAGTTTTCCATTAAGTTAAGCAACCAGGAATGTAGCGTACCTCATTGCTGCCTGTATACTGTGTATAGCTTCATGTTCTGTGATCGATGTCTGTTCTAGTTGTGCCTACGACGACGAACAAGCCTCATTCTGTTCCATGTCAACACGAGCATAATATTTACTGCTTCAACGGCGGCACCTGCTATCATCTCCAGTCGCTTGACAGATATTATTGCATGTGAGTAAAATAAAAGTAAAATCAGTAAAAAGAATAAAACACAGCAAACTAAAACAACTTATAAAAAAACAACTTGTTTTGCTTCATTGCAGTAAATGCAAAACACTGCATGTGATAAAATGCAACCGTTGTCCAAGTTTGTAGTGGACAAATGAGGTCGTGTTCACGCAGTCATCGTTTTGTTGGTATCTTAGTTTTGTCTTTGAACTTTTATATTTTTCACCCACTTTCTCCTTATTGTTCAACTCTTGCTTAAAGTGATGTCCTGCGTTGTATTGACATGTCGGTTCATAACTCTATGTTTGTACAGGTGCCCGGAAGGATTTCGTGGCGAGCAATGTACTGACAGAGATATTGAACCTATCTTTGACGATGGTCAGTCGTATACTCGATATATTGCTTTCATGCATTTGCAGACTTACAGTGCCACGTTTAGCCCACACAGCTCCGCCTTCTAAAATATCACGTCACACATTGTATTTTCATACTAATTGGACCGTATTTGCAACTTTTGTTTATGTTCGCAGAACGGAAAAACGTTTCCACCAGGCGCAGTTTCAAAGCTTAGAGTAGAAAATGCGTTGGTGGACCCGGCTGCGATCTGTTGTCAACTAGCAAAAGTTGTCAAAAATTGAATTAAAAACCAGAAAAACGACTACTCGACTAGTATCTGCATAAAATAGCGTTGCTATTATTACTTTGGTTATTGTGCGGCCGTGCTAATAGGCCGCATTATGCATCTTACCCGTCCGTCTGTCTGTCTGTCTGCCCGTTTGTTGCGTACGAGTTCCTAATTCGAAAACGAAAAGCGCAAAACAGCAAAATTGGCGTGACTGTTTCCAAAAGCAAAAACGACCGGTTTGCCAGTTTTCAGTTCAGACGTTGTAGGTCTGGCGGACGTAGTTTTCTATAGTTATGCACAAATTTCAGTCAGCAGATGCTGTCGTAAAGTTTTAATTGATTTGTAGCGTTTTCAGTGACTGCGTTTGATCGCTGCAATCAATCAATCAATCAATCAATCTTTATTTGTATCAGGAAAAAACCCATATGATCTAAGCGTAAAAGAGTAGTAAAAAGTAAGAAAATATATATACGTGCAGACACAAAGAGCAATCACAAACACAGTCAGCAAAACACATCAGCTACACACAGGAACAATTCCGATGTTTCTGAGATTAATTATCAGCATATTGCCAGACGACCACCAGTGTGCACTGTATACATGACGGGAATTGTGCATAATAGTGTTAAAACTGGGGAGTTTCAGATCGAACAAAACAGCAGTGACACTGTGATATTTGCTGTACCCAAAA
>Ga0209367_1008980_pt1 | contig 13632 bp, 9 predicted proteins | sample WorMetLIZISLAND2_FD_187412 | JGI IMG/M metagenome (GOLD analysis project Ga0209367, IMG submission 187412) | Marine gutless worms symbiont microbial communities from Max Planck institute for Marine Microbiology, Germany - Olavius geniculatus... ... | reverse complement strand
TAGAAAGTCCTACCGCTCTGATGTGCTTTGATGTGAGACGACTCGTCAGAACTTTTCAGTAGGCCTAACTATGTTGCACATTTTCTACAGCGACGGCTTTCCATAACTTTGACGTTCCCCCGTTTTCTGGTCCCGCGTTTTCCACCCTTGTGATTTGGTGCCGGGTTTTCCAGTCTCGCGTTTTCAGCGCCCCCGTCTGGCCACCAGACAGACAAGTGTCGTGAAGAGGCATTTACTATGCGCAGTTTGCGCTGGCAGTGGCAGACCGTCTCAGAACTGACCAGTGACCACATGTGCATTGTGCACAAAGCGTTGACAACCGCCGTTCAGAATAGAATTCAAGACCTTAAACTCTTGTCCGGCATCTTGGTATGATGAAGATTGAAGAACTGTCATTTTTTTTTGCAACAAGATATATTCGTCCAAAATGTAAGCAAGAAAGCAGTGTTATCAGTATAATGTTATAGTCAAAAATACATTATTCTGTGGCAAACTTTAAACACTGACAGCTATATTCTGAAAGTCTAATCATTGGGTGATTTTGTTGCCAGTTACGAAGAGAACAGTTTCAAAGACGAGTTACGGTCTTTATTTCAGTGATCGCTACGAAGCTCCGAGAATCTTGTGTTACCATGTCCTCTACAGCTTGTCCAGTTTAATATTTTTCAGAACGTGTATTATGGTGGACATGTTCGTACGCAAGACATCATGCATGGAACGGGCGACACAAGACATACGGCGCATATACCTGCAGGGCATACTGGACAGGACTATAAAAGTCGCCGGACGGCCGATCCGGCCATCGTGCTGCGGTCAACGATTAATGGACAGACGATGCAAATCGGACTATGAATTAGTCTGTATGGATTTCAAAGTCGGCTGCGGCGGCGGCGTCAGACTATGCGCAGCGCGACCGTGCATGCAGAATCAGACCTCTGGCGGTCAGCTCTCGTACGAAGAATAAACTACATTGGGGCGGCTGTGCTGGCTTTGTGTAGCGGAGCGCAGAGCAGCTCGCCGTCTGACACCGTCCATCTCACCTCGCAGCCTGGCGCGTGTTTTTGTCCATCTTCGTCCACAAGTCACGTAACGACATACGTCACAATCGGCGCGCGCCGTCCTATAGATAATGCAGTCGCCACCAGCAGCCGGCCGCCGGGCACACGGCTGTAAAAGCGCCTTCAGTCTGTAGCACTATATATGTGTGTCCACTGCTATATACTGCACTATATGGCTGGACGTTTCGCCCAATGACTTGAAGCCTTTTATGCAAGCAAGTAAGTAAGTAAATAAGTAAGTGAAGTTTATATTTATATAGGTATATACTCTATAATAAGCTTTAATTTATGTAACAAATATTTTCCTTGTACAAAAAACTCACTGTTTGTTGCGTTTTGCATTTCATTAGTGGATCAACTGTATGGATAGCTATTGCGTCAAATTTCAGTCATGCATTTTCAGTCACCCCAATTGTTCAGTCTTAGCAGCAGAGTAGAGTCTAGCAGCAGCATTAACTTAGAATAACCATAACGGTTTTATTTAATAGCCTATAATTAAAGTTTTAAGCCAAAAAGTTAATTTTGTTAATCTTGTTGGCATTTGCTATTACTTTCCAATATGTCTGTCATTTATCTGCTGGCTATGCAGGCCGTATAACGCGACGCGTAATATTTCTAATACATTCATTTGCTTGTCAATCTCATTACTCCGCTACCAGCAAGAGACTGCGCTCGCGCGCGAGGCAGAAATAAAGATGAACGGCTGACACTGAAATCCTGTCATTGTGACAGCTGTCTGCAGTCCACGCGAGTAGTGGGTGTAGCCTGCACGAGTGCGGATGCGACGCACACAGGCTGGTCGGTTCCCCATTAAAGGATCGCCCCCAGAAAAGTCTCTCCGGACCGACAATTGACCGGCAAAAATCCGCCCGCCCGGCGGCCGCCCAGGCGGGGCAAATTTTTACCGGTAAATTGTCGGCCGAGAAGACTTTTCTGGAGGGCAATCCTATAATGAGGAGACTTTTATGGGGCCGAAGATATTTTAATAAGGGGGAAACATGTCAATTTTGTGATTATCTCTCCCGGGCAGATTTTTCATGGGAGAGACATTTTAATGTGACACCGGCTGGGAGAAGGGGGGCACTGGACTCGGAGTCAGAGAAAAACGGTCAGCGCGGCTTAAATCGACTACTGAATGCGGCTGAGTCACGCCGGCGACCGACCACCCGCGGCGTTGAATGCTCGGACATGAGACCGGGTCGCGCCGGCCATTAAGAGGTCAGTCGCTAGTGACAGGCAGGCCGGGTGGACGGACGTGAGGCGTGAGGGGGCAGACGGTCGTCGGGCGGCAGTCAACGGCGTGGACAAAGCACGCCAACAATGGCCTATCAATTTCGAGGTGGAGGCGTCAAGCAAGCGAGCGCACATCGATGATCAGCTGTGAGCTGACCACCGTGCTCGGCCGGACTGTCCAGCGTCCAGGCTCCGCCGAGACGATAAATATGTGCAATATCTGAGAACGAATTAGGACGATTGCTGGCTGGCCGGCGAGTGAGCGAGTAGCACGCTACGCCACTGGTGGCCGGTAAATCATGCTCGCACCGACGCACGGACCGACTGGACGGACAGACACGACTCAACGCGCAGACTACGACCAAGACGACGTCAGTCGGACGGTCAGACGGTTGATGTATGTAGTCGGGTTGAGGGCCAGTGAGCACTGCGTGGATAACAATGCGACAGTCAGTGAGCACACGATTTATTCGACTCAGCTCTGACTGAATGCATGGCCAAGAAATAACGGTCTGACCGGCTGACATCTGATTCCATTTCCGCTCGGATATCTGACCAACTCTTAGTCCAACTGGACATTGAATCATGCCGCGGCACGTAGCAGAATGTAAACTATTCCAGTTCACGATCGGACGAAACATAAATCTAACGGACCTAACAAATAGCCATGCTTATTATTAGACACCTTTATGCACTGCAGAAAATGATGAAAGTAAAATAATTAATTTAACAGATGAGCTATAACTGGCAAAAACGACGCATAACAATAATATACCGGTAACAGTGCACTGAAAAAAAACATGTTTAATTATGTCTTTTACAATATGGATGGAAATATGTTTAAATATTTATATTATTAATGCTGGTTTAACTATCAAAAAGAGTAAATTTTACACTTGCTAGTAAAGTTCAGAATGTAACGTATTTTATAAATCTTAGAATGAGTAGGTCTAGTTCCATTTTTTGCGTTATTTCTAGTGCTGCAATTGTTCTATGTTGGATAAAGGTATCTGCCAAATTTTCAAGAGATCGTTTCCGACATGAGATAACCAGTGATTAGTTTAACATTATTGCGGTATAGCTAGTTGTGATAATTAGCCTATTCAATATCAGTATATACACGGACAGAAATTTTGAGATGTGGATTGTGGACAGAACGACCGGTGCAAAGTAAGTCGCACGTCGCGTGTGTGTCCTGAGCATCGAATTAATTCGGAACGATCGTATTATTGCTGAGTGCAACTGACCAAGCGAAGAGACAACAAACTAAGCGCAACTTTGTGCCGATCTTGATGTCTCATGTGTAACCATCATGCACCTCGCGATCAGTCCGCATCACAGAAGCACACCCAGCAGCAGCCGCAGCCGAGACTTCGCTAATCAGATCTCGATAGATAAAGTGCCGGCACTTTTCGTCGCGCCCCACAGCACGCAAGCGACTTCCGTCCCGTCAGACATCGCGCGCGCGCGCATGACGCTACCCACTTCCGTCACTCCGGCACGCTTCAGTATTCGTCCTAAATAAATTAACCATTCGCCCGGCACGGCTGCATAAAGACGTACTTTCGCTCCTTGTGCCGTAATAAGCTGTCGTGTGCGTGGTCGGTGTTCAGATCAAACAACACGTATAGGCCTACATCGAGTCCATTACGGAGACTGCAGACTCGGTTCACTGACACCAAAAGCGTCCGCAGTCTGCCATGTCCACGCAAGTCTCTTAAATAGACGTTATATAAAGAGGCACAGTTTTAGGAACAACGATTCAAATAAATCAATACGATTGACTGCATGGCAAAACAATTTGTCGTGACAGTATTCTTATAACGTCGTGATTCATCATCTCCACTATTATGTGTGTCTTCATATTTTTTTCCGTCACTGCCATCTTCAAAGTGATATCAACTGTCTTGTTAAACTTTTTATCGACCATGTGGCTAGATAGCCTACAGCAGACAGCTCACTTCTTGAGCTATTCCAACGAAAGTGCAGAGACGGCAAGACGGCACAATGCATAGCTTGCTGTTATTGCATTTTTCTCTTCGCACCTGGCATGACCGACAACTACCTGCAGAGTGCAGCTGATTGACAAACGACACGATCAAACCAGTCCTGTAAACGTGCAGTTGCTGAAGCTGCAGCGGCGGCGTTGAAGATGTTCGACGTGTGTTGTTGCAAGTCAAGAAACGACGACGATTCACGGCACTTCACTTATTTCATCAACCGCTCGTCCTCGGCTTCGGCATCGGTCAGATCGACGTGCTGTGGTGTGACCAAACGAAGTTATCCGCCTGCGCTCGTCGCCGGCGCGGCCACTTCCATTAATCTCAAATATCTGATGCACGCAAATGACTGGCGTGATAATCTGATCACGCTCTTCATCGACACCGAACGAACCTCGCGCTCATTGCACCGACCGACGCCGTTTGCTTTTGCTGTTTTTTCCTTTGTACAGTTTGTCCACTGATGGTGAAAGAAACATTCTAAATATATCATCATCATCATCGTCATCATCATCATTTTTGCCAAAAAGTAGAACAAAGCAGCACGTGCACAGTAAGCAGTATCAACAGAAAAACAAGACAGGACACTGCCCTAGGAGTTGCTTTAAAAGAAAAAAAAAACAAAAAACACAATATAAAATAATCGTTACATATACACAAAACGTATAGTCAATTAAATCTCAATATAAATTCAACAGACAACACATTAGAAATCTATAAACATGTATGACTAAAAAGATAGAATGTTTTAAATACCGAACTGTCGTGAGCAAGATAATAGTTTTTTTTTATTTGCAAGAAATTAAGTAATGCCAGATCAGATTAACAAGTCACACTTGGCGACAGTGAGACGCCGCAGATTATATGTCACGGTCTTAATGGCGAGGTTTATTCATGCAAGCATTACGGGAGAAAATCGACAACGCGTGATAGATGAGATGCATCTATTCATTCTATTGAGATGCCCCTGAATCGGCGTAGGCGAGTTTGAGGCTGACGGTTGTGAAATGAGAGAACAGCAGAGCAAACTGCGTTGATCGATCGTCTCCGAGCAGGAGCTGAGACGACGACGGCGACCGAGGAGCGACATATACGCGACGATTTGTTTCCATCGTCGGCGGCTAAAGAGCACTCGAACGAGCAAAAACGCAGCACAGGATGCGACCGGTGTCACATTAAAATGTCTCTCTCATGAAAAATCCGCCCGGGAAGAGATAATCACAAATTCGATATGTCTCCCTTTATTAAAATATCGCCGGCCCCATAAAAAGTCTCCCCATTATAGGATCGCCCCAGAAGTCTCCTCTCGGCCGACAATTTATCGGCAAAAATCTGTCCCGCCCGGGCGGCCGCCGTGCGGGCGGATTTTTGCCGGTAAATTGTCGGCCGGGGGAGACTTTTCTGGAGGGGATTCTATAGTCGGACACCGGCGAGCGACCGAACTAATGGAATAATCTATACGTCGACATTGAGACCAGGCGCCGTGCTATGCAGGCCACAACTGGCGTTCTTTATGTGCCCGTCACTGGAGATAAAAGAACATTTAGTTAAAGGATGCAACGGACAGACACTGTCTCGTGGTCAGTGATCAGCGCAATCCGGCGGCAGTGAAGATAGCTCTGAGCACTGGCTGCGGTCAGTCGCCGGACGGTTTTGTCAGGTTTTATTTGCAAGCAAATAAACAATGCCGGTGCAGGTCCGACTGGAATAGTTCTGGCAGCGCGGCTCGTTTAATTTCAAGCGGAAGCGGCATGTCGGCCTCACGTATAGCTGCCGCCGTCCGTGCGTCCATCGTCTTGACCGATGGTTGAGGCGTGACTGAGTGTCGAAACGACCTCGCTCTGTAGTTCTCCCCATCCCATATCCTCGCCAGCCAGTCCGCCTTGTCAATCCGTCTTGTCGCCCCTCTCTTACACGTCGGACAACTATACCGCCGAGCGACGAGTCGCTAATTCTTCCACACAGCGCCGACACAATGAATCCGGCGTGCTTAGTGTGCGCTCAGTACTGTACGACGACGATGCAATAACGAAAACTTAATACCCGGTCGGTAGCAGCGGCCATTTCGTCTCTGCCATCCCGCGCTTCTGTACCGTTCATTACGAGCGCTCAGAGCAACCTGGTATGAAGTGATTATGCCGACGTCGGCCATGCGAAAGATGACGTCAAACAGCACGAAATGCATTGTGTAAGAAATTAATACTGGACTTTACCAGCCTTATTACATTTTTTGTCACATTTGATATCCTAAAGATTGAGAAAATATATACCGGTAGGTTTATTAAGGCCTACCGATGGCTGACAAGTGACAACATAGATTTTTTCAAATTAAGTTTTGTGTATGCGATATTTTATTTTTACACGTAAAGCATATAGTATTCTATCTGAAAACTGTACAGTCAACTGTTAATCAATTTATTATGACACATTTCCTGTGACTGAATAGGTAGCTTGTTGCACGATTTGCATGACGCTTTGCACGACTTTGTACATTTTGGCTTCAAGAGATTCTACTCGTACATTGCATGCAGTTTACTTGCTACATCTGAAAGTGCTGCAAGTTTCCTTAACTTTTTACGTAAACATCGGACATACTGAGGTACGGATAGTCCATGGGCAATGGTTAATGCGTTGGCCTACACGACGCAGTGAGAGGGCAGCATAAAAAGTTGAGCACGGCACTGGTCTTGCTCGGTGAAAAGCACAGACAGTGGTGTCCTCTAGTGAACGATCGCGCATTATTCGCCTGGTGACATCGTACCGGTAATCGATTCGTTACATGTAGGCTCCTAAGGATTTCGTTTTTGACGAAAAACTGACGAAATGACGAAAACTGGCAATCGTGACGAAAATATTGATTTTCGACGAAATATGACGAAATTTACTAAATTGTCACTTTTTTACACACGAAAAATGGCATTTTTGGCGGCAAAATCAATTGGAGCCTATTTATCATAACAAGCAGTCAATTTCGAATGGCGAGTAAAATGGCGAAATTCGGGATTTGTGGCAAAATTTTTTTTGACAAAGTTTACACTTTTGACAAACGAAAAAAAGTGGAAGCCAAAAGCTTCGAAACTGTTTTGTCAAGACGTCATTAAATTAGCAGCAGTTACAGTTCTGCACTGCGGAAAAGGCCTTATTTTCGGATGGCGAAAAAGTAGCAAAATTCGAAATTTTGGCAAAATTTTTGACAAAATTTGCACTTATTGACGAACGAAAAATGGCATTTTTAGCGGCAAAATCCTTTGGAGCACATGCACTCATTGCACTTCAATCATGATCAGGCGTAGGCCTATTTGGAAAGGGGCGCGCTCGGCACCCCTCCCCTAAACAGGCCTATTGCAAGTTGCCTAGGATATTGCACGGCACAGTTAATGCGACGATTCTGCGTACAACAGGTCTAATTTTTTTCTGCTCGTTTCGCTCGCAGATTACTTGTAACCCTCACTTTTAAATTTCTGGCGCCGCACCTGGCTTATTTGCCTTCGCTGTTTTAACTGCAGTAAATCTGGTCAGGTTATTGTATAAAAAATAATAAATTGTTGCCACCATTCAGATCTCATACTTTAAGGCTATAATGCACCAAATTTGATTTCGACGGAGGCTCTGTCCCAGATCCCGCAAGAGAGCTCGTACTCGTAGCCCTCTCCAGATCCTCAAGCTGACATTTAGGAGTCCTACTTTTAAGGGAAAGTAAGCGAAAGACAGAGGGAAGCTTAAAAAGGTTTAATAAAGGTGAAGGAGGGGCGTGAGAAAAAATTAAAAACGGGAAAATGGGAAAATAAAAAAAACGGAAGGAAAGAAACAAGGGCAGAGAAAAACTTTCTAGATTTGTTTTCTGAGGAAAAATGTTTTAGCTAAGCCGCTGCAAAAAATTTATGGTTTTATACGCAAAAAAGCTTCAGCTTCTGAAGGACTTCGTCCCTCGAACCTCCTACTGGGGTTTTGCCCTTAGACCCCATTGGGGACTTCAGTCCCCCAGAACTTCTCATTTTACCCCCTAACTTGAAATCCTGAATACGCCCCCTGATAATAATTGCTAAACTTTGAAAGTTAAAACCACAGAGCAAAAACTAATCTAAAATAAGCCTAATAGTTAAAATAGATCAGAAGTTCAGAACCTAAGAAAACTTAGTTTTGTGCTGTTAAAAACTTCTTGGGCCTTTTTTCATGATATGTCTATATATGGTTCCACAAATTTTTCTATAGAATATATCATCATCTTTTCTGTGACCATCAGAACGGCGTTTTAGGACGAAGACAAAATAACTGCTAGTGCTATATGCTCTTTTTATCAATTATTTTACACCTTTTTCTAAATATGTAATTGACTGTCAACAAACTGTCTAGGCAGTCCCTTAGAACATCGCCATTTTTTCTCTGCAACGCTTTGTCTTTCAGTCGCATTTTTTCTTTTCGTTTCTTAGTCTTCTTTTCTTTCGTTTTCACTTTTCTTTTACGAAGTCTGGAGATTCGATGTTTTAATTGCCGGGCGGCTGGAGGGGAAGTTGAACTCCCCAACTGTTTTCCCAACCCCCCTAACACACTGTCAGATTATGTACTGGGGTCAACTATAGGCCTATACTATGCATACGATTTACATCACAATTTTGGTCGGACTCCGATCGTCGAAAAATTTAAGATCATATAGCCATAGCTTTTAGTGAACAGGTTCAACTTTATTAGAAGGGATTATGCACGATCCAGTTAAAAAATCTAATGCGAGATTAAATACATCTTGGTGCACCTTCGCGACAAACTTTTTTTAGATTAAGTTTTCTTGAAATATACGCCTCTAATTTTTAGCGCTGAGCACGGCATGCGACAAAATAATTACCGGTACAAATATTTTATCATTAATTTCATTGCCGCATTCGATAGTCTAGTCTCTCTGAATAAATATGTAGGCCACTGCAAAATATTTTTGGTAAGTCGACTATCTTCTTGGAGATGTCGGAAGAACTGACTTCTGCATTCAACCAGCAGCTAGGCTACTGGTGGCAGCCTGCAGGTATAAGTTGCTTGTTCACATGCAGTTGAAGCAATCTGTGGGGCGGATGAGTTGAATGGTTGGATGACATTGCGCAAAGTCGCCTGACATCATCCATCTTCCGGTCGCACTGAACGTCGATTCTCTGATCATCGGCAGCAGCAGACAGCGGCCTGCAGCGGTCAGGCATCGCCGTCTGACCTTCGACCTCGTTGTCACCTCCGACCGGTGGTACAGTGTCAAAACGATCCTTCATTTCGCCGCGCCGTTTGCTACTGCTGCTAAATCCACTTGATGCGCGTACGCCGAGGTCAGCTCTGAGCAACAATCGGCTTGCGGATCTACGCGAAGGGTCACGAGCTCCGTACGAAACCGAAACTAATTTGTGGGGTTTACGTCGGCGGATCAACGGCCACGCATCCGACCGCGAGGTCGACTGCGAGATTATAACGAACGCCACATGTATAGCAGCACAAAGCCTTATCCCGCATCCCGGGTCATGGGATGAACGCAGCTTCTGAAGCCCTGAGGTCACGCTCTGTCTCACAAGATCAGCCTGCCGTGAATGCAACAAAGTGTTTTAATTCTTTCGCCTTTCTGCTTCCATCGTAATGGTGACATTGCCGTTCACACACAGCAAGACATGTCTCTGTAACCAAGCGCATAAAACAAAGTAGAAATCTATATATCATATTGATCAAAGGATAGCAATGCTCTGCATCTAGGAAACTGAAAGTAATTGCGAGCCCAAAAGTAACGACAGCCTGCAACTGCTGGGACTGCGTACATGGAGAAACATGGATCTGCAGCTAGCTCAGCGCTCTTAGTGTCGAGATTTTCTACGTCTTGTCTTTTATTACCATTGTCACAATACCGGCGCAGGCAAACTTTTGAGTGACTGACTGCCTCCCTTCATCGAGTAAAACGTTCTTGTATGAAACGCCCTTACGCGGATAAATCTTTATGCAGTGAGATTTAGATATTCACAGAATGGCCAATAATGTGTAACGTTAGAATTACTAAACGAGAATAGTTTGGGGGAATAATTATCCAACAAAACTGAACTATGAACAGCTGTGAGTACATCTGCAAGATAAAAGAAGGAAAGGCACAGGTGCTACAGCGGGGCGTTTATGAAGAGCTTCGTGTAGACAGCGCGGGTTGTGAATGTATCCATGTCACAACAACCAGGAATTAATAGGATGCTGACGCCGGACCACCCAGGCAGACATTCACGTGACAAGCGTACACATTGACATCGATAGGCGCTGGACGGACGCGTAATAGCTTCATCGGCTGCACGGCCCCGCCATCGCACGACGCTCGACGGCCATTGATCAGCGCTCTTGCTGACTGGCAACGATTAAGCCGAGCCAATAAACGCAACCAGTCCGTGTGATGTTATAAATGCGCGGTCATAACCCAATCGAGTCACCTTCTGTGACCCGTGAGATAACGGAGACCGGCTACGGACGGGCTCGGCCGGCTGACACCGCTGTCCCATCTCCCCGACCACTGCTACAAATTTATCCGGACGCCGTCAGATGTCAGCGGTCAGTCACGGACCGAGGTCGGCATGATTTAGAAGGCAATATTTCTCATTATCACCCCGGCCCGGCCCGGCACTCCGCTCGGCTCGTCGGTCGGTGTCGAGGCCGAGGCTGCAGCGCAGCTTATCGCCAGATTCAATCAAAGTCGCGCTGACCATGTTCACCCGCCGGCCCGACCCGTGCTTTATTGCCTCACGACGACAACGTCCACCGACCGACCGACCGACCGACCGACGCTGCAGCGTCCGCGCGGCATAATTTCTATTGAATAGTCAGCACGCCGCTAAGACCCGGCCGCGCAGCGAGGTATTAGATGACATTACATCACGCATTCCGTGTCCACGGCTCTACAATCCTTCGCTGACGACCGGCCGATGATGCCGCCGCGCACAAAAAGAAATTCCTCCTATCCTCAGAGCGATATCACCACCACAGCCGGCCGACACAGAAGACAAACTGACGCGCTGGTGCGATAGAATTTGCTAGTGTATCACTCACGCTACATTGTCCGCACTTTGCCGCGAAATCTGCCTGCACGGCGTGTGCCACCCGCCGCGGCCAACTTCGATTAAAGCACGACGGCGATTTGTCTCATAAACGACGGCACCCACGTTCGTCTGTCGATGCTGGTGATAATACAATTCTTTCTCTTTTACCTATTGTTGTTGTTATTATTATTATTATCATCAGTGATAGCAATGCTATGGTATATATGATAAACCCCACTTTCTAACTACCATCAGTTTTTTTCACATTTTATGGTGTGTAATCTTTATTTACGCTGATAATGCGCTTTTCGTCTTATGCATTTTTTCAGCATGGACAGTGTCGTTGAGCTAACATTGTGCAGAATGGGATACAAATGTGATTACAGTGTGACAATGGCGTGCTTTAGGCCTAAGTCCGACGACAATGTCAGTACTAACTCATACTTTTTACCGAGAACAAACACATAGGCCTACGTTGACGCACTGTAGCTATAGACCTAGTGCATCCGTCCACGCACTGACGCATCTTGCTCACTCGACGACGACGACGCTGCTGAATGAAACGACCACGCGCACGCACACGCACACTTGTTCTTTTCATGTTTCATTTCTGAAATGTTCAGTAATCATAATGGATTACATTATAGCAAGCGGTAAACATAACGGTTCGGCGTAACGATGTCTGTTTCGTTGGCTACTAAAATGTATACGCAGTGGCGTCGTGGCCAGAGGAAAAAGAAGGCAGTTTTTGACTGTCGGACGATTTTCAGGAAATCTTCTTGTCGGAAAAATTGTTAACTTGGCAAATTTGGGGCTAAAAACCACAATTTTGGGAAAATTAAGAAACAAAATCGAAATTTTGACCACCCATGATCTTCTTTGTTGGAAATTTGCAGTGTCTCTCGGGAAAAGCAACTTTTTGTCCCCCTACTTTTTCTAACCCACCCCGACGCTGTAGAGATATTGTTATTGTTCACGATTGTGATGTGTGTGTGTTGACTGTTGATTGTTGAAGTGATGCCTTTAAAATCTTGTCCCTATGACGGCCGTGGCACACAGTATATGCTACACCTGACGTCAGGGTAGCCTATAGACGAAGCACAAACTCAAGAGTTCATTGGCTGCACGGCGAAATGCAACAACATCTACGGACGACGACGAATTGACGACTGCAGACATCTTTAATGACAGACTCGTCGACTCGAATCGTATCACTTCCAAGCGACGCCGCCGTTACTTGGCTCGGCTGCTACAGAAGCGAGATTGATGGTAACGTATTCATTAGAACTCGTGACGCATGCATAACAACGATGGCCATAGCTACAGCAGCAGCAGCCGTTGCAGCCGACCAGCGCGTCACATCACGCCCGCTGTTGTCGTAATCTGCGCTGTCGTCGTCGTTGTCGTCGTAATGTAATAACTACGCCGTTGTCTTCGTTGTTGTTGTTGTCGTCGTTTTTTTGTCGTTTCGCCATGTCATTGACTTCGTCTTCGTTGTTGTCGTCGTCGTAATTTGCGCCATCGTTGTTGTCGTCGTGGTTGTCGTAATCTGCGTTGTCGTTGTTGTTGTTGTTGTTGTTGCCTTCGACGAAGACAACGAGACGGCAACAACGACGAAAAACGACAACATCGACAAGGTAAATTAACTTTGTCGACGTTGTCGTTTTTCGTGGTTGTTGCCGTCTCGTTGTCTTCGTCGTTGTTGTTGTTGTCGTAATCTGCGTTGTCGTCGCTGTCGTTGTCTGCTGTTGTGCAAGAAACCATTTTTCATTGGACTCGGCGCGCTCGCCGGTTGCCTGCTCACGTGATCCGTCACCGGAAATATTTATCGTCGACCGGGGACCAGCTGAATGGCTGGTGCGCTGTTTTCTCGAGAGACTGCGTTTCCAATACAGTCTTGTGTATTCTGCTGAAGATCTTGCCCGTTTATGTATTCCGCTGTAGTGTACCGTATATACACCGTGTCCGGAAAAAACATCCCAATCATTATCGGCTGTCATTCGAAGACGAGTTTACTAATTAGTCCGCCCGAAAACGATAGTTTTCGGAAGGACTTATGTTTTGCTGTGGTTTTTTTTCTTTTTTTTTCGCCGCGTAATCTCCAAGCTCCGTCGGCCGATCGGCGCGAAATTTTGCACGATGCTCGTTGCTGCGTTCAATTTTATAATCCCGGTCCAAAATTTTGGGGGAGCCTCCCCCAAAAACTTTTAGGAGCCAAAAACATGCAAAATTGGCCCGATTTCGGTCGACTTCGAAGTTTGGCGGCGAATATCTCCCGGAACGGATGAAGGTATTCAAAATCGGTGAGTA
>Ga0209367_1008979_pt1 | contig 13632 bp, 5 predicted proteins | sample WorMetLIZISLAND2_FD_187412 | JGI IMG/M metagenome (GOLD analysis project Ga0209367, IMG submission 187412) | Marine gutless worms symbiont microbial communities from Max Planck institute for Marine Microbiology, Germany - Olavius geniculatus... ... | reverse complement strand
CAACCCTGCAGGAGTTAAGCCACGCTGCCCTAGATAGGCAGCGGTGGGCAGCGATAGTAAGAATGGCGTCAGACACCAACGGGCATTGAGCCCACGGTTGTCGATGATGATGATGATGATGAAGTGCTGGCCAGGCAATGTAGGCGGGGTATCGACTAATAATTGCAATTTCGGATTACAAATTTACAACCGACGATTGAACGAATGCAGCGGTGAGTGACCAGCTTATTCAGTTGTATACCGGATGCGAATACAATGGCGTCGACGATATTCGCACCTTGAGGTGCAATTATACACTTCCTATTGAGTATTCTTTGTTGTTGTGTTTATGTTTACAAGATGGCGGGTCGCGTACGAACTCCGGGGACCGCTGGGACTCCCCGAAATCTGGCCCCGGTGCCGGTAACCCCGCCGGCTCAGCTGCTCGCCGGTCAGATGCTTATTGAAAGAACTATCAGCTTGTGAGTAATTTCAATGTTACAGTTGCGCAGTTGTTATTGTGTTGTTAACGTCGCAATCAGCCCCTGTTGACACAGCGTTCTGAACTCATTTCAGTCGTTAATGTTATCTTCCGTCCGTACGGACGGAAGAATACGTCGCGAAACGGCTATCTTCCGTCCGTATGGATGGAAGACTGCGTATCTAGGCGCTATTTTTTGTCCGCAAAGTCTCGTTTGTGGTATATCAGGCAGAGTTGACAGTATGTGCTATTTGCATTTATGTATATTTACTAGTTATGTACTTTTCTTAGACTTATTCTGGTGTGTATTTTTACTGTGGTTGGTGCTGACTGTGTCATTGCAAAGTGTTATTGTGTGTTTCTTATTGTGTGAAAAATAACTGAGTGACAATGCAGCTGCAGAGAAATTTGTTTGCTAGTTGTGTCTTACTCAAACTAACTTTTTGCTTTATAGCTAATCAAATCAAATCAAATCATTTATTTAGTCACAACAGAAACAACACTCATTGCAGTGAGTTACATCATTTATTTAATTCAGTGAAAGGAAAAGAAATGCAAAAAACAGACATACAAGCTGTAGGTTACTGCCTTTAAGAAGATAAAGGAGTAAAAACACGTACCTTAGTTTACTTCCTAGTCACGATCGTTAAATCAATAGGCAGCAGTTTAGGTTGTAAAGTTGTAAAGTCTTTCCGTTATAAAGAGATGCACAGATTGGCTTAGTTTATCATGCCTACGTCTTTGCGGATTGAAAATAGCGCCTGATCGCACACAGTTTTCCGTCTTTGCGGACGGAAGATAGCCGTTTCGCGACGTATTCTTCCGTCCGTACGGACGGAAGATAACACCGAGCCATTTCAGTGGTCAGGCTCTGGCAAAAAGCGGATTGGCGGATGTGCGGATTTGCAGATGTTATGTTGGCGTTAGCGTTAGGGTTAGAGCTAGGGTTAAGATTAGCATTAGAATTAGGGTTAGAGATAGCGTCAGAGTTACGAATAGGGTTAGAGTAGTATGGTTAGACTAATAAATTACAGCTGAATTACCGCTTTATCTGTTGCGACATCTGCAGATCTGCATATGCGCAACCCGTAGCCCCAGTGGTTTTCTAGATGCATATTTTTATATATATCTCTCTCGCTTCCAGTAATGTACATATCCTCTTGCGAGTATTGTCATACATTGAGTGGTAACTAGAACTTTCATTTCCACTTACTTTCACTCTCAGGAGCAACATTTATCAGGGGTCTCAAACTCATTTAGGGGTGCGGGCCACACCACAAGATATCACTCAGTCGGTGGGCCGCATTGTTTTTAGAGACGACAAAATACAATAAATGCAGTAATTAATAGGCCCCTACAAATGGCAGAAGTTATTTTTACAGTATACGCTGTAGTTTAGAACTTCAGATTTTTTTCCTGTTTCCGACTAACTCTTACCGCTGATTTGGCAGAAACCAGAGAATCGACGCTAGTCTTGAAATCACGGGTGTTAGCCAATTGCAATGTTGCATTCAGACGTTTACTAGTGAGTCTTGATCACAAAGCGGATTTGTTGATCTTCATTGATGAGAAGAACTGTTCACAGACGTACGCCATTAGACGTACGCAAACATCGCCATTAGGCTATTTCGGAGGCTGCAGAGACTAATTTTGAATAGTTTTTTTCTGAAAAAAATTGTAGAAATCAGGAACACCCATATCTGTGTACTTCTGCTTCTGCTTGTCACACTTCATATCCAATACCTCCATCTGGAATTCTTCTGAAATGCTTTCTGCATCAACATCAAACGGAGTGGCAAAGAGTGCAAACTGTGGTTTAAGATTATTGAACTTTTTAAAACATCGGTCGAACTCTGCAAGAAATCCAGAAATGACATCTGCATAATCTTTTAGCCACCGTGGCTTAACTTAACCTCCCACCTGAAGAGATGAGAAATGGTCAAGTTGCCAGCGCCAGCGTTGGTCGCTGCCAGCATCAGCATGCGGCTCCACCAAAGAGAACGCAAATGAGAAAAATAGTAGTTTCGCTGGGTTACTGGAAAAATGCTGTAAAATGAATAAAACGACTTATTTTTATCCTAAATTTTTAGAATTTCAGATGGTGTGTCGCGGGCCGCAAATGACGCCTTCACAGGCCGCATGCAGCCCGCGGGCCACGAGTTTGAGACCCCTGATTTATATAATAGTGCATAGTTGTAAAAACTTGTAATGTGGATAAGTGGAAATTGAGCCATTGTCTGTAGTGAACCTTCAGACAATTGAACCTGCAGATTGCCAAGCTGAATTGTTAGACTAACCTTAACTTTTTTGTTTTAATTGAAATTAAATTACTCTAACTCAATAGTTAACTGTTGTAAAGCTATGCAGAACATAAGGCTTTGTCTTTTATAGCAGTATGCACTATGCGCCAATAGCCAATAGTGCGCAATAGCCGAATGATACTTCTGGCAGTTGAAAAGTGCATCTTCACAGTTAAAGAGAGCGTTGTGCAAGTACTCATTGTCAAAATACACATTTGATTATACATAAGATGATACGTTATGTTACATATGTGTGGCTAGAATACGTAGTTAAGTATTCTTTGCAGATACCCACTGTCGAACTACACGTTTGGGACGAAAGAAGCAGTGTATGAGCGTGACTCGTCGGTGCCGAAGCGGTTCACCCGGATGCGTGAGGAGTTTAACAAGTGGGGTATGAGAAGAACGGTGGAAGGAGTTCTCATTGTACATGAGCATGGGCTGCCACACCTGCTGCTGCTGCAGCTCGGCGCCAACTTCTTCAAGCTGTATGACCGTTGCATTCATTCCATTCTACTATACAATTATGATTATCATAGATGGGATCCTCAGGGACTTCCCTTGACCTTGAGGACAGCTCCAGGACATAAAATCACCGCCTTGGCCTTGCTGCTATGGCCTTTGGTCACTTGTAATGAATGTGCTCTGTGTGATGAATATTTGGTATTTGCATTGATAATGTCCAATTGAAACGTTGAAACTACGTTTGTCAGAACATCTTTATAGTTCGTTGGAGTTTGAATGAGATTAAGCAGGGCCTTGAAGCACAGTTTAAAATTGTTGTTAATACTTTTTTATTGTCTTTGGCCTTGGCCTTGAAGATCACTGTCCTTGACCTTGAAAATACTAATTACTGGTATGATTTTATGATGATGATTCGGTGCTTTTATGTTGTTGGTCTGTGAGCTCACTAAGTAAATAAGTAAAGTAAGTATGACAATTTTGTACCTCTTCAGAACTTTTTCAGTCTTTCATACTGCTCTGACCTGAGACCTGTTTCAAAAAAATTTTCACTTCTCAGACACTGATTTTGACCTACTGCCCTCCCTAAAAAGCTCAAAATTTTGGCTATTCTGTGCTCTGGGGAGCAAGCAAAAATGTACAATGCATGTTAATGCTAGGCCTGGTGGAGAACTCAAACCAACCGAAGACCATCTCGAAGGACTCAAACGTCTACTCAACGATGTATGTATACTGCTAACAGAACTTGATCTCAGCTTTACTCTATGGTGATTTGCTTTGCTGCATGGTAGTGATGCATTACCTGTGGCTCGTGGGCTGCATTTTGTTATCTGACATGCGATGTACCGTACTGTAACTGTGCAGAAAACAATAAAACAAGCTAGGCCTATGATAATTATGTGCCTTGCAAATTATTATTATTTTAACAAGAAATGTGAGCTAATGCTCACGAGACGCACGAAAGCCTATAGCAGTTCTGGTTCAGTAGTTTAGCTGAAAGTTGAAGTGTTCATGCCAAGTTAATATATACAAATACCAAATTTTCTATCTGGATCGCATAATGATAGTTCTGTTGCGCCACCTTGTGAATGATATAGACTTCTTTCGCAGCCCAAAATCGCCCAAAAATCCATAAAACCCACTATTTTGGCGTTTAAGGTCATTCAAGGTCATTGAATTCGATGCCAATTGAGAGCCAGTGTACGAGTTTCTATTAGTGATTAATAGTAACCTAAAAAAAAAAGGTCGCATATAGCTCCTAATGAGCGAACCCATCTCAGAGCTACGGAGCGTCACTTGTCATATGGGATCACACAGTGTTACCTGCCACCCGACAGAGGTGAACGCGCCCCGCCTTAACCCCAGCCAGATAGGCCGGTACTCGATTTACCTACCCCGGAGGGATGGAAGGCTAGGCCCTAGGCCTATCCTAGGCCCTATCTCGCACCGTTACTGAGATACAGCGACTTATTGGCCAAAAATTGCAAATTTTCCCTACCCCCTCATTTAACACTCTCGTTTGGGGTGACTCCGTTCGAACTTATTGAAAAGTTTTACGGTTCCTAAAACTAGAGTCTTCCAGGCAGCCAACGGTGATTCTAGCTTGCACCGCTTTTGACTGATCCATCCATGTGACAGACAGACGGACGGACGGACAGAATTGCGATTTCTAAGACGTGCTGAAAGCAGTAGCTGCTTTCACGCGTAAAAATGTTTTTGGATTGGTTTTTTGGCGGTGCATAGCTTCAGTTTCCGATCGGAATTTACCACGACATGTCTTATACTATAATGTCTCTGCTGTTTTTGTGATTAATGAATGCAGAATTTTCCATTGTTCTGGCTGCAGTGTTTGAAGAGCATGTTTTGTGGTCCACAGCACAGAAGGGTTGCGGACTGGTGCCCCCTATCTCTAATCGTACCTCAAACATCTTTTGAATGATGTAAACGCCATGCTTCATCTAATAGTTAAAGGGTTAAAGGCTGTTTATAGAAACCCATCACAGAGCTAAAGAGTGTCACTTGCCGTATGGAATCACACAGTGATACCTTTCAACCGACACCGGTGAATGCGCCCCACTTTAAGCAGGCCACTACTGGATTTCTGAGTACCTACACCAGAGCGATGGAAGGTTGAGTTGATCTTGGTGTTAATTATATACCGAGATGGTTTATCTGTCCACAGGCAGTCACTAGGGACCAACTTAATTCACGATTTCACGGCCGTGACATTTTCCGTGAAATTGGCCTTCTTCCGTGAAAAACGCCGATTTTTGTGAAATCCGTGATTTTTCGTGAATTTTAGCACTTTTAGTTTAATTTATGACAATTCCAGAGTGTTATCAGCAGCTTTTGTACAGATGTTGCTGTTTGCTACGTGTCGCACTTCAGCACTAAGTAGTTGACATTGACTGTCTTTGTGTAGTAAATATTCGTTGTTCTGAAATTTCTTCGTTTGCAATACCGCAGCACCTCGAAATAACGTCTGTGGGGCTCGTGAATTTGCGAAACTCTTTCCGTGAAATTTGACACATTTTTAAAATTCTGCCGTGAAATCATGGATTTTTCTCCGTGAATTCGGTTGGTCCCTAGCAGTCACCCATCTAAGTAGTGGTTACTACCAGTCCTTGTTGTGATGCGGCCATTCTAATGGGCCTGTGATAAGACCTCACTGTTGTGTGAAGAGTTTGATAAATGGATGGCTATTGGCTAAGGATAACATGCTGCATATTAATGAGCTGTCTGTGTGTCTCCGTGTCTCTCTGTATTTCTGGCTACGTTCAGTGGCTTCTATTCCCCCAAATCTGAAATCGAAATTGGATGCAACTTCCCTCCCAGTTTTGGTCGCAGGTCCCCCCCTCAATTTCCAATTTTCCCCTCTATTTTGGGCTTCTTCCCACTCTAGAGAGAAAGTTTTGTTAAGGGTGTAGATTGAAAAATAGGGGGAAGCAAAAAATAGGGGGAAGTTTTATTAAGGGTGTAGTTTGCCCAGTGAAAATAGTTGGGGGAGTTTTTATCTGCAACTTTATCAAAACTTTTTCCCCATATTTTTTACTGGGCGCAAGCTGCGCCCGCCAGGTATAGGGATAGAAGCCACTGTCTACGTCTGTCTGTCTGTCTGTAGATGTTGGGCAGGTCGGACCACCCACCTGTAGATTGGGCCATCGAGGACACTGTCTGCAACTGGTGGAGACCAAACTTTGAAACAGCTCAGGTCGGAATCTCAGCTCTTCATTTTGCTTAAGTTTTTGCTTTTCATGTTTATCTTGTGTGCACAAAATTGCATGTGCGGTCAGTTTTGTGCGGTTTTTCCTTGCTTTTAGTTAAATGTACTGCAATTAATTCGTTGTCGATAATAGATAATAGCTGAAAGCAGACAGGCCGTTCAGTCCTTTGTCTGGCCATCTGTACAGATTCCATTGTCAGTGAATCATGAGTTATGTAAGAAAATTCTTCAATTCAGACTAGCCAGCGACTTCAGGGATCAAAAATGTAGGCAGGGGAGGAAGTTATGATTTTTGGAAATGCAGGTGCAATTTCGGACAGAAGAGATTATGGATGCTCTTGTTTTTGATTTTCCCCCTAAATTTTTCCGAAATGGGGCTTTGTTTGCCCCAAATGGACAAAAAATGTTTTGAAAAGAAAAGAAAGATTTTTCAAGAATTTTTGGCCACTGCAAAGTTAAGGAGTGCAATTGTGTTATTGTACCATTGCAATTTTATAGCAATGTGCGCTGATGTTGTATTGTGCAAATACTGATGACATGTCCTAAGTGAAATAAAATTAGGTTACAAATGTCGACTGTCAGTCATTTTAGTCTGTTAGGAAGTTTAAAATTTTAGTTGAATTTTAATCAATTAAAAAACTTTAATTGATAAATCTGATCGTTAATTTCTGGAGCCTTCTTGTACACGGAATGCTGTTGTATGTTGTGTAGTACCCGTACATTCCTGCTCATGTGACGAAGCCGAAAGAACACAAACGTCTTTACCTGGTGCAGCTGCCTGAGAAAGGTTTCTTTATTAACATTATCATTACTGGCTTATGTAGTAAATGTTATGTACCACCTAGATAGACAGGGTGGGCCGTAAAAAACGTGGCACTTTACTTTTGTTCATATCTTCGCCAATTAATGACCAATTATCAAAATTCTTTCACTGACGCACTCTGCGGACAATTTGCAATAACGTGATTATTATATATCCCACCACACCGTAAATGCATTTCTACACTACTCTGTGAAATATGAATGAAATATGCATGTACAACGATAATAACAAACAAACATTTTGGTAAAATTGAAGAAAACACTCAGATCAACATTGCGGTGAATGATCTGTATAACGCTAGACTGTGTGGGTTTAACTCTAATGTCATACAGATCATCCACCGCAATGTTGGTCTGAAGTGTTTCTTTCATTTACTTAAATGTTTGTTATTATTGCTAGGTTTTCTTACATTCGTGTTTCACAAGGTAGTGTAAAGATGCATTTATGGTGTGGTGGGATGTGTAATAATCCCATTATTGCAAATTGTCCGCAGAGTGTGCCAGTGAAAGAATTTTGAAAATTGGTCCATAATTGGTGAAGATATGGACAAAAGTAAAGTGCCACGTTTTTTATGGCCCACGGTGTATAGCCAGTCACCAAGGTCTACTCTGCCTTTGGGATAGATTAATCAAATTCCAGCCTACCTGGCTGGGGTTAAGGTGGGGCAATGGCACATTCACCTGTGTCGGATCCAATATGGCAGGCGATGCTCTATAGCTGTGCAATGGCATTGGGTTCCCACAATATGCACAACCTTTAACCTTTAAGATAGTCAGTGTAAAACTCAAACGTAATGGTCTACTATGAATGATAGTTAAAAGCAGAGCTAGAAGTTGTCTGTCTGTCTGTCCGTGTCCCCTCTGTTTGAGAATATACAGTAATAAAGATAGGAATAGAGTAAAACCAGCATGAGAAAGTAAAATATTAGAGGAATTTTTACCCGTTATAACATAAGAGTTTGTCTCGGCTTCGGTATTGATGTTCTTTGTCTTCATTGCAGTTCTGTGTCTAGTTTTTTCGATAGTGAAAAGTCAATAAACATTTGATTTTTATACTTGACAAGTTTTGTGCATGTCTGTTGCTTAATTTATGTCACTGATACACATCATGATGCTAATCCTGTTGTCTGTCTGTTTTTGTGTTAGCTATGTTCGCTGTACCTCGTAATCATAAGCTCGTTGCTGCTCCGTTGTTTGAACTCTATGACAACCTAACCAGCTACGGACAGATCATAGGTTGTCTGCCTCAGATGCTTAGCAGGTCAGGCACTCTCTCCACCCACTGATCGGTAGGGCCCACAGTTTTTCGCGGTAAATTTTGCCAAATTATGCGGGTCGGTTCGCAAAATTTGGCAAAATTGTCCAAATTCCGCGGCTTACCGCAGCCTTCTGTTTGTGCATGAACTAAGCTTTATTTTGTTTAAAAAAACTTCAGTTTTTGGGTGCTGGCATGGCGCTCAGTTATGCTAGCAACATACAAAGGAAATTATCGATGTATTTTTTTCGAAAGTGCAATTTGTCAACTAGTTGCATTGTGTTAATTTACGATTGTGCTGTATACGATGGTAATTATTAGTAGGGATGCAGTTTTAGGCAGCTCAGTTTGATTTTTCTCTGTGACATAGTTTAAAGCCGACGATTATACTAATCATCGGTCATTTCTGAACTTCTGTATAATTGCACGAAATTCCACGGCCGTATCAAAATTCTGCAGTATAGGGCAAATTCCCCGGCTCGGCTTGAAATTCTGCAGCCCACGGATAACTGTGGGCCCTACTGATCGATCTATCTCTCTGTCTGTCCGTGTATGCACTAGTTTGAATTAGCTTTATTAATGCATTCAGTTGCTATATAGTTTAAGCACTTAGACTTGGGAAGAAATAGGTTTGTAGCGGCGTAGTCTGGATTGGTCCGGCTTTTATGGCGAGTGCGGGAGCGCTAACCTATTAGGGATGCCGGTTTATAGTGGAGAATTTTCTCAAAATTTGCGTCACTTTTTGAGGCAAAATATGCGGAGTTTGGCAAAATATGTGGCATATATATGCAGCATATTTTTCCGCATATTTCTGGCATACGCAACTTTGACGGGCAGAGATGCACATAATCGTGATCGTAAATAGGCATATTCTGCACAGTTTGGACATTTTTCCATTCAGTTTGTTCAACGTCTAATTGTATATACCGGTAATTGTCTGCCGCCAAAAATATTTAACGGTCTTGAGTCAATGTTGGACAAGGAAAATGCTGAAAAATGTGACTGCATGTGTGGAAATATGCGGCCTATGTGTGAATATATGCACATTTTTGGATGTGGCATAATTTTCGCTATGCGATTTTGAAAATGCCATTGTGTGCGGAAAAATATGCAATATGCGGGTTTTGGCAAAATATGCGATTGCATATTCGCATGTAACCGGCATGTCTAGCATATGTTGGGGGTCCATGTGTGCAGCCCCCTGAAGCTGAAGACTTTCTTGCACCACAAAGACAAATTCTCACAAAAAATGGCACTGATATTTCGCTTTGGTCAAATATAGTAGGGAAAATTTTTATGTGCATCCAAAAATTGGTCCGGCAGCTGGCAGACTGGTTGGGGTTTGGGTCGGTTTGGGTTCTTTGCAGCTGTGAAAAATAAGAGTTCGTTTCGGGTTTGGTACCGATGTCCTGTGTTTTCATTTCAGTCCTGTTCTATGTTGGTATGCAAAAAATGTCTGACAGCAGGTTATCAGTTAATGAACCACATATGAACAGGTATTATAATTCATTATTGGTATTATTATAATTACTGCTGGTAGTAAAGATGCCTAAGGGTTAGAATGATGAACTCCGTGCAAGTGGTTAGTAAATATATTGTAACTTCCAGGTTTCATCGCAGGTCATTTGCAAGCAAGTTGCTAACCTACTGTGTGCTCAGGTCAACTCAGCCTCCTATCCTGCGTGGGATGGGAAATGAGTATTGGCTTACAGGCTACAAAGTGAAGGCTTAGTGTGGCTGATTGGGGTGGTGGTATGTCTGCTTGCTGCAAATTGCGGGTTCAGTTGTTTGCTGACATGGGCAATGGATGGCTGCATAGTGCACTGCAGTATCATTGGCTAAAGCCAATCAAGTGCCACTGCTCATAGATTGTAAAGTGCTTCTGGTCACGAGTCTGACTCATGTAAGTCCCCATATATTTTGCTGGCGTTTATTTTCTTTTAGCCACGATTTCTCCGAGCTCCGTTAGCCGATTGGCTCAAAATGTTGCACAATGATTGGAAGTGTATTCAATTCAATAATCCTAGTCCAAAATTTTAGCGGGCCTCACAAAAAAATGTAGGGATCAAAAACATGCAAAATTTGCCCTGATTTTGGACGACTTTAAATTTTGACGAGAATATCTTCAGAACGGACAAAGATATTCAAAATCAGACAAGTATTTGATCTACCACGACTCCTCCCGCGTTCGGCAAAAAAGTTAGGTGAACTTTGGTCCACTAACTTCGGAAGTCTAGAGACCAAATCCTACCCACCCAAATAAACTCTTTCGGAATGCCATATTTCGACCCCTAAAGTGTGTTGCACCCCAAATTTTTACACATGCTTGAGAATGACCAAGTCTTACTAGCGCACCCCCACCATGGATGGGGGTTCCCCTTACATTTTTCAATGGGTGTCAAAAATTGGCTTCAAATTTATGAATAAGTGCCTATAATTTCACAAGTAGAGGGAGTAGCTCGACGAAACTTTGCCAAGACGTGCTGCTAGGTGGTATCACTTATGTACAAGTTTTGGGGGGGCACTGCTCCCTTAAAATTTGGAAGTGCAAAATCATCCAAAATTCGGCGCGATTTAAGACAGCTTTTGACTTTGACCGCTAATATCTTAGGAAGCAGTTGAAATATCAAAAATTGGAAACAAGCTTGATCATCAGCGATCTCTGGGGGGTTCAGCAAAAAATTAGGTGAACTGGTTCACTAACTCAAAAGTTATAGGTGTAGATGTTGACCCACCCTAAGTCGACAGTGCGCATTCTGTGTATGCTAATGCATTTGAGTTCGGGCACGTGACTTTGCTACGTGGGGAATTTCATCCCCTAAATTTTCCGCCCAATCGGACTTAGGGCACTGGGTGGAGTCATGTTGGGCTTTGCCCAAAATTTTTAGTTTATAATTTGTTTTCTGCTAATCACTGCGTGCTCTGTGTGCGTGTGCTTATAGGTTCAACTTTGTGTATAACTGAACTGAACGAAGCGTAGAGATCTGGCGTTGACAACAACGTTGTCATCATTACTGGCAGGTGCACGTCGTTGCCTTAGCAACGGTTGCCGTGACAACAGACTGCACCATTATTGAACTGTCGCATCTGCCAACTGGACTTCATAATGATCTACTACTACTGCTGATATTAGCAATACTACTACTACTATCAGCAGTAGTAGTATTAATGATATTTGGATTGATCGATTGTTATTTGCTATTATTGACTAGAAAATTAATCGGACAGTCAAATACATCTATTAATATTATTTTATTCCAGTCAAGTTATGAGCCGATAAAGTATCCACTAACCAGTACATGTTGGTAATTATGAATTCATGACTGACTTTGAACAGCACTTACAGGGTGGGCCAAAAAACGGGGCTACTTATAGTAACTGTAATACGAGGGTCGTTCGATAAATAAGTTTACAAAATGGTGCCATTCCATGAATTCTTAAAGTAGGAAAAATCCAAAATATACATTTTGTAGGTTATTTCTTTCCGAACATATGTGGAAATTTTGTGGATGATGACATCATTATTGTGATGTTACCTGTTGATAGAACACAGTCTATTTGTGCATTATTTTCTCCACCAGTGTCCAGTAATCTATCACCACTAACAAGTGACAAACATGTCAAACAGCGTACACGAGTGAGAAAAAAACAAATAAACTTAAATCAATGTTTCTTCTTTCAATGCTATACATAAGCATTTTATTTTTGAACATATCGTCCAAGTTTGTTCAAACATCTGTCCTGTATGTCGACAAGTTTCTGAATGCCCATTGCAAAAAAATGATGCTGGCTGCTGTTCATACCACTTGGTATCTGATGCAAATTTCTGCCACCTAGCATTTTCTTACACTAAACGTATACCGTTGGCTTTGTAAAACATTTGTCACCAAATTCTAAATGCATCTGAAAATGAGTCCAAGTTGTATCAAGTGTTTTCCCACAACAGAAAACAATAACGGCACGCTGTTCGTTACGCGACAATTTCAATGGCAATGTCGCCGTATTTAATGTATACAAATGACATCACAGTGACGTGGTAATAAAAACTCTGAGCTAATACTCATAATGAAAATCCCCACAAAATGTATATTTCAGATTTTTTCGTTTTGAGTATTGATGGAATGGCACCATTTTGTAAACTTATTTCTTGAATGACCCTCGTAGTATTGATCAGATCGAAACCAAATTTGGCATGACTCACAACATTATTTTTCGAATCTACTTTAAAAACACAGTGGTGCCATCTAGCAAACTACAATAGACATATTAAGTGATGAACGTTTTAATGGTTTTGTTTAGTGTGAGATAGATCAGAAAATACGATAGCGTGTTGGCGTATATTTTATGCCAGGACAAGAACTGGGCCTGATTATCGACTTACATACCGCAACGATAGCTAGAGTGCGATTGGCAGGCTGCTGTTCCTCACCGTTCTCGACGACTTCAGGCGTGAGGCAGGGATGCGTCTTAGCTCCTGCTCTGTTTTGCAGAGCAGTGGACTTTTATCATGGATCACGTTAGTCGTAAGGTGGGCATCCAAGTTGGCCTGCACACCTTCACCGATATCGACTACGCCGATGACGTCACATTGTTTGTTGACACTCAGGACAAGTACCCAATCGCTCTGTCTGCAATGGACGAGGAAGCCTCGAAGTTCAGCCTTCACGTTTCCTGGAGCAAAACGAAGATCCAGAACTGTGGGTCTGTGGGTCGACACCTTCTCCTGTAGTAGTCAGCGGTAACACTGTCGAGCCAGTACAAGATTTCACGTACCTGGGCAGCATCCAAACGAGCAATAGAAATTCCAGTTCCGAATGCACTCGACGTATTGGACTCGCCACCGGAGTAATGAAACACCTAGACCATATCTGGAATCAACAGAATCTCACCATGTCAACGAAAATTCGTATATACTCCACATGCGTGCTGGCAGTTCTCCTCTATGGCTCAGAAACCTGGACAAGCAGATTGGAAACGATACGTGGTGTCAGCGGCGGATACTTCACACCAGATGGTACGATTTCGTATCTAACAACGAAGTCTTACGCCGGACCGGTCTCTTGGCAGCCTCTTCCATCGTTCGCAAACGAAGACTCGGACTGTTCGGTCA